>Ga0272449_1000015_pt1 | contig 286543 bp, 265 predicted proteins | sample YNPCB0241_FD_198679 | JGI IMG/M metagenome (GOLD analysis project Ga0272449, IMG submission 198679) | Hot spring sediment microbial communities from Yellowstone National Park, WY, United States - YNP-CB-024-1 | ecosystem: Environmental > Aquatic > Thermal springs > Hot (42-90C) > Sediment... | reverse complement strand
TGCGCAAGAAATATATGGTGTGTCACCCGGTTTGGCCCCCTTCGCTGAAACCTCACGGCTTGGTTGTGGCTGTGACGATTTTCATGGATGAGTTCCTACAACCCTCGCGGGAGATTCACCAGAATATCCTTACCCTTCTAAACCACCTGGAAGAGCGCACCCGTGCCGAAAAACGCCGTGCCGACCAACTCCGCGCGATCAACGAAGTCGGCCAGAAGATTAGCGCGGTGATGGACGTTGAACAAGTTCTCCCTTCAATCGTAGCCTCGCTTCAGGAAATATTTTCCTTTCACAGCATCCGAGTTTATTTGAAGCAACCTCAAGCCCGCTTTATGGTTTTGGTCGCTCAGGCTGGACAAACCAAAGAGAAGCCCATTGGTACATTACTAAGCATTGAGGAAGGTATCGAGGGCTATGTGGCTCGTTCGGGGCAACCTCACCTTGTGAACGAAGAATCGCCCATTCTTAACAAATCGGGGCGCACCACACCTGGGGAAACGCTCTCCCGAATCGTAGTTCCAATCAAGATTGGATGTGACACGCTTGGGATCCTAGATGTCCAAAGCCCGCGCCACGGGAGTCTGGACACGCATGACCTCTTCACTGTCCAAACCTTGGCCGATCAAATTGCTATTGCTTTGGAAAATTCCCGCATGTACCAGGAACTACGCGAAATGGCCGTGGTTGAAGAGCGCAATCGCATCGCGCGTGAAATCCACGATACCCTCGCACAGGGTTTTGCTGGGATTCTGATGCAGGTAGAAGCCTTACGCCAAAGCCTGAATCTGGGAGATATGCACTTAATCAACGACCATCTCATGCGCATTCAAAGTATTGCGCGCGAAAACCTGAATGAAGCAAGGCGATCTGTACTTTCGCTGAAACCCCCGGCCATAAGCCAGCAATCCCTGGAAGAGTTGATTCAAAACGAAATTGAGAAACTCACCCGCGATCTTGTGATCAATGTTCAATTCCACGTGATGGGCAGCCAACCACTCATCCCTACCGACACCAAGCAAGCCCTTTACCGCATCGCTCAAGAGGCGCTTTCTAACGTGCGCAAACATTCACGAGCCACTGCGGTCCAAATAACGTTAGTTTACAACGAAAGATCCATCACTTTATGCGTCCAAGATAATGGCATTGGCTTCAACAGTCAGGCTCAATTTGAGCATTCGTTTGGAATCACATGCATGCGTGAACGTGCACGCATGTTTGGTGGAATGGTCAATGTACACAGCGAGAAGGGTAAGGGAACAACCATAGAGGCGGTTATCCCCGTTTAACCCCCACTGCGGCCATCTCCCAACGCACATCATACTCGCAATAGGGGTCGCCGTTGTACATACAGCGAGTCTTCTTAATGTATGGAATACCCCCGGCCGCCTCAATTACCCCTTCCATCCAACCCACATGGTTATACGTACAACGCTCCCGCGGTTGCCGCTTTCCCATGTCCACTTCCATACGCACATGGTTTTCAGCCAGATCGAAAATCCGTACCACCACACCATCGCCCCAATTATGGCGGAGGCACAAATCCATCCGGCGAATGATATAACCGGGATCGCCGGGTTTAAAATATTTGGCTAACGCAGCACCGGGCTGAATATCGTATTTGGCACGGTATCGGGTCATCTCGCGTAAAATGTCATCTTTCCCGCCCGCCAATTCCTCTTTTATTGCGTTGGTTAGCAGACCCAGAATCTCGGGTGGGTACTCCCCCTCGGGATCAATTTTGCCACGCAAAAGACGCTGAACTTCAGCCGGTAAGCGGTTAATTACCCGCTCAAGTGCTGATGCTCCATACTTCTCCCGGACAAAATCCAGCCGCCCGATTAAAGCGCTGCCACGACTAACCTTTCCGCTTACTTGCTGTGTCGTGATTTTAACAATCTGTTGCTGTAGCAATGTACTCTGTTCGCTCATCCGTTGGATCGAAGTGGTTACATTAGCAACTAGATCCCGGATCTGTTCTGCTGCCAAAGCCACCTCATTAAGCCGTTTCAGATTCTGCTCACTTGTATCCGCGTAGATTCGAATCGTCTGGGTCACCTCAGAAGCGCTCGCGCTTAATTCCTCTGTAGCCGCTGTGTTTTCTTCTACCACCGCCGAAACCGTCTCCATGGCCGTGGTCAACCCTTGTGTAGCCGCATAAATTTCATCGGCAGCCTTTGCCATATTCTCAATCCGGCCTTCAACCTGCTCGATGCCCTTGAGAATCATTTCAAGGGCTTCACGAGCATCAAGGCTTTGTTGGACTCCCACGTCGATTTCTGTGCCTTGAACCTGAATCGCCTGTGCCATCTCCGAGACCGACGTTTGAATATTATGGATCAAGGTCGCAATTTCTTTGGTGGCTTGAACCGATTTTTCAGCGAGTTTACGCACTTCGTCTGCGACCACGGCAAATCCCTTGCCCTGCTCACCAGCCCGGGCAGCTTCAATTGCGGCATTAAGCGCTAATAAGTTGGTCTGCGCCGCCAATTCCTGCGTAGTTTCAAGTATTATTCCTATTTGGCGCGTATTCTGCCCTACCCCTTCGGCCTTCTCTTGAACGCGTCGAGTGCTTTCGACGATGCGCTGCATCCGTTCTATGCTCTCACGAATAGTTTTCGATCCATGCTGCGCCGACGTAGAGACTTCATTGGTCACTTGAACAGCCATCCGTGTGTGGTCGGTAACCCATTGAATTTTTTCGGAGATTTTCTGCATTTTTCGGGATGCTTCGGCCACAGCCTGGGCCTGTTCTTGCGCCCCTCTGCTCACACCATTGATTGCCAACGCCATCTGCTCCACGGCTTGTAGCGTAGCCCGTAAGCGCTCAATTTGTTCGCCTGTTTCTTGGGCTACTAAGTGCAGTTTGTTGCTGATTTCACGAGTGGCTTGATTGGTTTTATCCGCCGCAAAAGCAATATTGCCATATTCGCGGCTGATCTGGTCAATATTCTTGGTCATCTTGCTAATGGTCTCGCGTAGCGACTTCACCATTCGCATCAGGGCTTGCCCGATCGCATCATTTTCGGAACGCGCATTGAGATCCAAAGCCAAATTTCCCCCGGCAATTTTCTCGGCGATCGCATTAACTTGCAACAGATATTCTCGGATCTGTTGCTGAGCCTGGAGCAAATCGTTGATCTCATCCCAACCCCGAATTGCCCTATTTTGCCCTAAATCCCCTTGCGCCAATTGAAGCGCAGAACGCGCTAACTCATGAACAGGGAGGACGATCCGCTTCAAGGCTAAAAGCAGTAGGAAGTAGGCCGGGGTTACCAATACCGTTGCCAGACCGATACCGGCTATGGTTACCCCTTGCTTTCCTAAAATATATCCTGCGGTTGCCGCAAGTGAGGTCATCCCCACGACAATCGCGTTGAGACGAAAAGCGATACCCCGGCCAAAGATTCGATAAACGACGCCTAACGTAAGCAATGCCACCAACAGGATTAAGACGAGAAATGTCCACCCATTCATGGCGCTAAGCACGTCTTTGATAGCGGTTCCAATCGCTCCCATGCTTGCTCCTTAAGGCAATTAATCTCACGATCCCCAAATGCAGTGTAAACAAAACGAAGTACTCACTTCTGTAAAGAAACGATTAAAACCCGCTAAAACCGCCATTAACAAAATAAGGCGCCCTTGCTTGGCGCCTTATTTCTGCTCAAAAACACCCAAACGTCACTCATTCACATAACTTAGCCATTCCACAGATCGCGGATGCTCACCTTGTACCACAGCACGAAAGGCCTTGGCCAGAGCACGGGTCACCGGACCGGCCTTTCCATCTCCAATAACCCGAAAATCAATCTCGGTCACCGGCACAACTTCTGCCGCCGTGCCGCAGACAAAAATTTCATCGGCAATATAAAGATGATCACGACTAATCTGTGTCTCTACCACCTGATAACCCAGGTCTCTTGCCAAGGTCATTAATGAATCACGGGTGATTCCTTCTAAAACCGCCCAGGTGCCCGGTGTATAAATCACCCCATTCCGAACGATGAAGAGATTTTCCCCCGTGCACTCCGCCACGTACCCCTGGGGGTCAAGCATTACCGCTTCATCAAAACCTAGCCGCACCGATTCGGTTTTGGCCAGCACGCTGTTGGCATAATTTCCGGTCACTTTCGCCTTGGTCATCATTACGTTAGGATGGTGGCGTGTGTAAGATGAGACATTCATCCGCACCCCCTTCTCCTCTGCCTCATCTCCCAAATAGGCCCCCCAAGGCCAGGCCGCAATCCCTACTCGCGCTATGCCACTATCCAGGTTCAGATCGCGCTTGTCACTTTCATGGAATACCAAAGGACGAATATAACACGCTTGAAATCCATTTGCCCGCACCACCTCTTTACATGCTTCCCCCAATTGCTCGGCAGTAAATGGCAATGAGCGGAAGCCCAGGATCTTTGCCGAGTTGACCAGGCGGGTCATATGTTCTTTCAACCGAAAAATTGCTGGCCCGCGTTGCGTGCTGTAACAACGAATCCCCTCAAATACCCCCAAACCATAATGTAACGCTGTGTTTAGAAAATGCACCGTAGCCTTCTCGTATTCCACAAGTTGGCCATCTAACCAGATATAACGTGACTCAGCCATAATGATTCCTCCATTTTGGAATTTGGAAAGTTTAATCTAACCGCTCGATGATCGCCTGGGTCATCGCGGTTGTGGTCAATGCCCCTCCCAAGTCCCGTGTGCGCGCGCCATCGGCAATAGCCCGATCCACCGCTTTCTCAATAGTCGTCGCTTCCTGCTCCAGTCCTAGTGAATATCTTAGTAACATCGCCGCACTCAATATTGTCCCGATGGGGTTGGCAATCCCCTGTCCGGCGATATCCGGTGCCGAGCCATGAATGGGTTCATACAACCCACCATGCCGACCATTTAGCGATGCTGAGGGAAGCATCCCCATTGAACCGGCCAATACCGCAGCCTCATCAGTAAGAATATCCCCAAACATGTTTTCGGTGACAATCACATCAAAAGACTGGGGAGTGTTCACCAAACGCATGGCCGCTGTGTCCACCAAGACATGCTCTAAGGTCACATCGGGATAACGCTGAGCTACCCGACTGGCAACTTCTCGCCATAGGCGAGACGACTCCAGTACATTAGCCTTGTCCACCGAACTTACTTTCTTACGCCGTTGGCGCGCTAAACGAAATGCCAGATCCACAATGCGTTCAATTTCACTCTCGGTATATTCCAGGGTATCCACCGCCCGTTGCTGACCACCAACCCATTCCCGCATTTTAGGCTGACCAAAATACAATCCACCGGTCAGTTCGCGGACGACAATCAGATCCACCCCCACAAGCCGATCCGGTTTCAAAGGTGAAGCATCAATGAGCGCCGGATGAACTCGTACCGGACGCAGATTGGCAAACACTCCTAACCCTTTACGTAACCCCAGCAGCCCCTGTTCTGGACGAACCGGCGCACGCGGGTCATCCCATTTTGGCCCACCTACCGCCCCCAGCAATACCGCATCCGCGGAACGACAGGCTTGTAAGGTCTCTTCGGGCAGTGGATGTCCGGTCTTATCAATAGCACTTCCCCCAATCGGATATTCTGTAAATACAAACTTATGGCCATACTGCCGCCCAACGGCTTCTAAAACCTGCACGGCGGCTCCCACTACCTCCGGCCCGATGCCGTCACCGGGCAAAAGCACGATGTTAGCCTTCATGACGTTGTCTCCTGCGCAGTTCCCAGAGTCCATATTCCACCGCATCGGCCAATGCCAGCCAAGAGGCTTCAATAATGTTTGTAGATGCACCTACCGTACTCCATTGACTGACCCCATTGCTGGTATCAATCAGTACCCGCGTGGTGGCCATGGTACCGTGATTCCCGTCCAGAATACGCACCTTATAGTCCTTGAGATGAAAATGATCAATCTCGGGGTAAAACGGGCGCAGGGCTTTTCGCAGGGCGCGATCCAGCGCGTTCACCGGTCCGTTTCCATCCGCGGCAGTGTGGATAATCTCACCGTTCACACGAACCTTGACGGTCGCCTCGGCAATCATCCCACGTCCTTGACGATGTTCAACACTGGCCGTGAAGTCAATCAGTTCAAAGGGGGGGTGATAATCCGGCTGGCGCCGCCGCAACATCATCACCACCGAAGCCTCGGCGGCTTCAAAAGAGAAGCCCTGCGCTTCCATGGACTTCAGGTCCTTCAATGCCGAGGCCACGTCAAATGCCTTACCCAGATCTAAGCCATACTCTTCCGCCTTGCTGAGCAAATTGCCGCGCCCCGAGAGTTCCGAAACGACAACCCGACTGCGGTTGCCGACCAACTCAGGATCAATGTGTTGATACGAGCGAGAGGTGCGCCGCATGGCCGCCACATGAATCCCACCCTTGTGGGCAAATGCCGCTCGTCCTACGTAGGGCAAGTGTTCATCCGGCGCAAGATTGGCGACCTCGGCCACGTAATGGGAGAGGTCGGTCAATTTGACCAGATGTCCCTCCGGCAAAGCCTTTAGGCCCATTTTTAATTCCAAATCGGGAATAATAGAGCACAGATTAGCGTTTCCACACCGTTCGCCATAACCATTGATCGTTCCCTGGACCTGAACACAACCTTCACGCACGGCGACCAATGAGTTTGCCACCGCACATTCGCCATCATTATGGGCGTGAATGCCTAACTGAGCTTCGGGGAAGCGCTTTCGCACAGCCCGGATGATTTCCCCCACTTCCCACGGGAGAGTTCCCCCATTGGTGTCACACAAAACCAGCGTCTCTGCCCCACCGCGCAAGGCAGCCTTGAGTGTCGCCAGGGCATAGTCAGCATCTTCTTTGTACCCATCAAAAAAATGTTCGGCGTCATAAATAACGCCGCGCCCATGTTGCACCAGATAGGCGACGCTTTCTTCAATCATCCGTAGGTTGTTTTGCGGCGTTGTGCGGATCACCTCATGCACATGGAGAAGCGAAGATTTGCCCACCACGGTGCAATAGGGTGTCTGGGCTTCGAGCAAAGCGCGAATATTTTCATCCTCATCCGGACGCTTTTCCGCCGCACAGGTCATGCCAAAAGCCGCAATCTTGGCGTAGCGCCACTCCATATTTGCGGCACGCCGAAAGAACTCGGCATCCTTGGGGTTAGATCCGGGCCAGCCCCCCTCAATGAATGCCACGCCCAGATCATCTAAACGCCGTGCAATATTCAACTTATCGTCAATGGAAAACGAGATATCGGTCCGCTGTGACCCATCACGTAAGGTCGTGTCATAGATCTGGATCATGGCTATCACTCCCTACCCGCTAAACCGCTTGGCTTCAAACGCTGCAATCTCACGTTCAAGACTCAACAAGTATCCAAGTTCATCCACACCCCGTAGCAGGCAATCCTTTGCGAACGGGTCCACCGGAAAATGGGTCTCCCCACCCGCCCAATACAAGGTTTGAGTTTCAAGATCAATGGTTACGGTCTGGAAAGGATCGCGCCCTAAAAGACGGACGAGTTCTTGGTGAACCTCGGGGGGGACTGCCACGGGTAATAAACCGTTCTTCAGGGCATTATTGCGAAAAATATCTGCAAACGAGGTGGAAATAACAGCCCGAAAGCCCCACCCTAATAAGGCCCAAGCCGCATGTTCGCGCGAAGATCCGCACCCAAAGTTATCACCCACCAGCAAAACCTGCGCTCCCTGGCTCTGGGGGTAATTCAAAACAAAAGTTGGATCGGGTTGCCCATCGGGAAGGTATCGCCAATCCGCAAAGAGGCTTGCCCCTAAACCGGTTCGATCGGTAGTCTTCAAGAAGCGCGCCGGAATGATCTGATCGGTGTCAATATTGTCCACGGGTAAAACCACAACCCGAGAGGTCAACCTCGTAAAGGGTTCCATAAATGCCTCCACTAAAGCAGTGTGCGCGGGTCGGTGATAACACCGTAAATTGCCGTCGCCGCGGCGGTTAGCGGGCTGGCCAAAAACGTGCGCCCCCCTCGCCCCTGACGACCTTCAAAGTTGCGATTGCTGGTGCTTACCGCATATTGGCCGGGCTCAAGCGCATCGCCGTTCATGGCAATACACATCGAGCAACCCGGCTCTCGCCATTCAGCGCCGGCTTCTTTAAAGATGCGGTCGAGTCCCTCTGCCTCCGCAGCTCGCTTAACCTGCTGAGATCCGGGCACAACCAAGACGCGTATATTCGAAGCCACTTTCCTCCCTTTGAGCAAACTGGCTGCCTGGCGTAAATCTGACAGCCGTCCATTGGTGCACGAGCCGATGAAGACCACATCCACGGGATGACCTAACAAGGGTTGGCCGGGGCGCAACCCCATATAAGCCAACGCCTTCTCCAATGTTGAGCGCTGCACAGCATCTTTTACCTCTGCCGGATCGGGGATCCGTCCACCGATAGGCATTCCCATGCCGGGGTTTGTCCCATAAGTGATCATTGGCTCCAAGCGACTGACATCCAGGGTAACCACCTTGTCATAAACTGCCCCTTCGTCACTGGGCAGTGTGCGCCAATGGGCAACAGCCTTTTCCCATGCCTCACCTTGAGGCGCAAACGGACGCCCGGCTAGATATTCAAAAGTCACCTCATCCGGCGCCACCATACCCGCTCTTGCCCCGGCCTCGATGGACATATTGCATAATGTCATCCGTTCTTCCATCGAAAGTGCCCGCACCGCCGGCCCGGCATATTCCAGCACATGCCCGGTACCCCCACCAGTGCCAATCTGGGCAATCAGACCTAAGATCATATCCTTTGCGGTCACCCCCTTACCAGGCAGTCCATCCATATACACCAAGCAGGTTTTAGGACGGCGCTGGAGCAAACATTGGGTGGCTAAGACGTGTTCCACCTCACTTGTGCCGATGCCAAATGCCAAAGCCCCAAATGCACCGTGAGTGGAAGTGTGACTATCACCACACACAATTGTCATCCCCGGCTGGGTCAACCCCAATTCCGGTCCAACCACATGGACAATTCCCTGGTAAGGACTATCTAAGCCCATCAGTTGAATACCGAATTCACGACAATTCTCTTCTAATTGGCGAATCTGCTTCCGGCTTTGCTCGTCAGCATAAGCCAACCTACCTTCAGGACGTCCATCCGGTGGAGGAAGTGTCGGCACACCGTGATCCACCGTCGCATAAGTGCGTTCCGGCCGCCGCACCCGTAACCCTTTCTGGCGCAGTCCACTAAAGGCTTGAGGCGAGGTCACTTCGTGTATTAAGTGGAGATCCACATAAAGCACTGCCGGAGATTGCGGGGGTTCGACAACAACGTGACTTTCCCAGATTTTTTCAAACAACGTTTTCGGAGTCATCATAGGCTACCACGCTCGAGGATTGAGATTGTTCAAAGGCTGTTCCGTTCATATCCGCCATGGTGTTCAACGGATGAGGGGGATTGAGATAAGCGCTCATATCCCATCGCCCCGGAATGGTGCGAGGCATATCAAACCAGTGGCTATACCCGACAGGCCCTGGATTTTCTGAGGTTGTACGTCGCGGATTCATGTCACTCCTCCTTTGACATTTGAGTTTCTGATTAACCAACCGCCTCGGCAGATGGTTTTTCGACCGGACCATATTGCCCACTAGCCACGAGCAACTTATTCAAGGCCGCCAGATAGGCTTTAGCGCTGGCTACCACAATATCGGTATCGGCGCCGTAACCACCAAAGGTGCGGGGATGGTCAATCACACCGTTTTCATCTTCCATGGGCAAGACGCCTTCACCGGCTTCAATGCGCACCGTGACCTCACCCAACGCATCAATCCCTTCAGTGACGGCGTGGATCACAAATTCCTGCAGCGTGTTGGGTGCCCCTACAATCGCATCAATCGCCTTGTAAGTGGCATCTACCGGACCGGTGCCAATGGCCGCCTGCACCCGTAAATTGCCCTCGGGGTCACGCAGACGCACGGTCGCCGTGGGCATCCCCATCGTTCCACAGGTTACTTGCAGCCCATCTAGAGTAAACAACTCACGGGGCTGATAAAGTTCATCCGAGATCAGCGCCTCCAAATCCGCATCGGTAATGACTTTCTTACGATCTGCCAAATGCTTGAAGCGCTCGAAAACTTGATCCAACTCTTGATCGTTCAATTGATATCCGAGAGAAGCCAATCGTGTGCGCAGAGCATGTCGCCCGGAATGCTTGCCCAAGACCAGCCGGGTTTGCGGCACGCCTACCGTCTCCGGTCGAATGATTTCATACGTCATGCTGTGCTTGAGCATGCCATCCTGATGGATGCCCGCCTCATGGGCAAAGGCATTGGCCCCCACAATGGCTTTGTTAGGCTGAACCGGGATGCCGGTGTAATTGCTGACCAATTTGCTCACCCGGTAAATCTGGGTAGTATCAATACCGGTGCGCAGGTTATAGAACTGCCGCCGGGTGTACAGTGCCATCACGACCTCTTCTAAGGCCGTATTTCCGGCCCGTTCACCAATCCCATTGATGGTCACCTCGGCCTGACGCGCACCCGCCCGCAATCCGGCCAGCGTGTTCGCCGTTGCCAGCCCCAGATCGTTGTGGCAATGCACCGATACAATACAGTTTTCGATGCCCGGTGTGTTGCGAATAATGCCCGCAATCAGTGCCCCAAACTCCTCTGGTGTGGTATAGCCTACCGTATCCGGTATATTCAGCGTGGTTGCACCCGCCCGAATGGCCTCCCCCAGAACATAATATAGAAACTCAGGATCGCTCCGTCCGGCGTCTTCAGGGCTGAACTCGACATCATCGCACAATTGACGCGCATAAGTCACCATCTCCCGCACACGCTCTACCACCTGTTCGCGCGTCATGCGCAGTTTATACTTCATGTGAATTTCCGAGGTGGCTAAAAATACATGGATGCGGGGTTTGGCCGCATGGCGCACCGCCTCCCAGGCTTTATCTATGTCATTGACCGAAGCCCGCGCCAGACCGCAAATCACAGGCGTTTTGCCGTTATAGTCCGTATTACCCACCTCGATGGCAATGCGGCGTACGGCTTCGAGATCATCCGGTGAGGCCGCGGGAAAACCCGCTTCGATAATGTCCACTCCCAACGCCGCCAGCGCCCTGGCCACCTCTAACTTCTCAGCGCTGGTCATGGTCGCACCGGGGGATTGTTCACCATCGCGCAAGGTCGTGTCGAAGATACGAACATAATCCTCGCTCATTTTGTGCCTCCACCATTACCCTATTACTGAGGTTGCTTCAACCTGCTTCTCCTGTTTTTTCCAGTTCTCGGGACGCAGAGCACGTACCTTAGCCCCCGCTTGCCACATTTCCGATTCGCGCATTTCACGCAGTTCGGCCTCCAGCTTTTCCTTGTAGTCCGGGGTGCTATTGGCTTTTAGGACAATCCGCGTCTCTTCTCCCGAAACCACCGATTGATACAGCCGTTCAAACACCGGTAGGGTCACACGGCGGAATTCATGGCGCCAGTCCAACGCCCCACGCTGCGCCGTTGTGGAGCAATTGGCATACATCCAATCCATGCCGTGCTCAGCCACCAAGCGAATCAGACTTTGGGTCAACTCCTCCACCGTTTCGTTGAAGGCTTCCGATGGGGAATGCCCATGAGCACGCAGCACCTGATATTGGGCTTCCATGATCCCCGCCAATGCTCCCATCAATACCCCCCGCTCGCCGGTAAGGTCGCTGTACACCTCATGCTCAAAGGTGGTTTCGAAGAGGTATCCCGACCCGATGGCGATTCCCAGCGCCAACGTGCGCTCGCGTGCTCGCCCGGTATAATCCTGTGCTACCGCGAAGGACGCATTGATGCCACTGCCAGCCAGGAAATTTGCTCGCACGCTGGTACCCGATCCTTTGGGTGCGACCATGATGACATCCACATAAGGCGGGGGGACAACGCCGGTTTGATCTTTATAGACAATTGAAAAACCATGCGAGAAATAAAGCGCTTTTCCCGGCTTCAGACAGGGTTCAATTTTCGGCCACATTTGCTTCTGGGCTGCATCTGAAACCAGATATTGGATGACCGTACCCCGTTCCGCCGCTTCCTCGAGTGAGAAAAGCGTCTCACCCGGCACCCAACCATCTTTCTGTGCTTTTTCCCATGAACGCCCCCCTGGCCTTACGCCCACAATGACCCGGATGCCGTTATCGCGCATATTGAGGGATTGGGCCATGCCCTGCACCCCATACCCTAATACCGCCACTACCTCATCCTTCAGCACTTCGCGCGCCTTCTCCAGCGGGAATTCATCCCGGGTCACCACCTCTTCTAAAACACCTGCAAAATCCATCTTTGCCATACGGACACCTCCTGGGAGTTATTATGAAAAGTTAGGGATAAACATGGGTAACGTGATAACCATTGCCGTTTGCATAGAGAGGCATGTTTCCCCGCGCCATACTGACCACACCAGTACGCACCATCTCGATAATTCCAAGCGGGCGCAAGACTTCCAAGAATCCCTCGATCTTCTCCTCATCCCCGGTGATTTCCACGATCATGGAATCGGTAGCCACATCCACCACGTGGGCGCGAAAAACCTCAACGATTTGCATCACATGCCCGCGGTTTTCCGGCGTTGCCTTAACCTTGATCAAAGCGAGATCGCGGGTTACTTTGGGCACCGGCGTCAGGTCTGAGACCTGAATCACATTGACCAGTTTATAGAGATAGGCCGTCAACCGTTCAGCGTTCACGTTGTCGCTGTCCACCACAATCGTCATACGCGATATTCCGGGTTGCTCGGTGTGCCCTACCGTCAGGGATTCAATATTGAAATTACGCCGCCGAAACAAGGAAGCCACACGGTTAAGCACGCCGGGTTTATCCTCAACTAACGCCACAATAATGTGCTGCATCACACCCTCCCCGATCAAATTTCATCTGCTGCGGTTTCGACCATACGATTGACCAATGGCCGTCGAATCATGGCGTGCAGATCCGCACCTGCCGGGACCATGGGATACACATTGTCTTCTTGCTCAACTCTGAAATCAATGACCACTGTGCCTTCGATCTGACGTGCCTGCTGTAATGCCGTATTTACTTCCTCTCGTGAGGTCACCCGCAATCCCGTTAGACCATGTGCTTCAGCCAGTTTCACAAAATCAGGGCTGCGCATGGGTGTTGCCGCATAGCGCCGCTCGTAGAACAACTCCTGCCACTGCCGCACCATGCCAAGATAGCCATTATTGATAATGGCGACATTGACTTTCACCCCTTCCTGGGCAGCCGTCGAGAGTTCTGCCGCAGTCATCTGGAATCCCCCATCACCAACTACTGCCCAAACTTCAGCCTCTGGGCAAGCAATCTTCGCCCCAATAGCCGCCGGTAGCCCAAAGCCCATGGTACCAAGACCGCCAGAGGTAATGAACCAATTAGGATGATCCTGCTTGTAATACTGCGCCGCCCACATCTGATGCTGACCCACATCGGTCACAATGATGGCCTTGCCTTGGGTGAAGCGCCAGAGTGCATCAATAACATGAGCCGCGTAGAGCTTGCCACTCTCCGGCGCTAGGTTGAGGATGTCCTCATCCGCGGCCTCGCGACGAAGTGCCTCAATATGCGCCAGCCAATCCGAATGTTCCAATGTGGGAGTTTCTTCCAACAGTAAACACAATGCTTCACGGAGATCACCGATGACGGAAACATCCACTTTGACGTTTTTGTTAAGTTCGGTAGGGTCTATATCCACATGGATCTTGCGCGCGCGGGTGGCATACGTCTTGACGTTACCGGTCACCCGATCATCAAAGCGCATTCCAAACGCCAACAGTAAATCCGCCTCTTGAATGGCCTGGTTAACCCAAGCCTGGCCATGCATGCCCATCATGCCCAGGTTCAATGGATGTGAAGCCGGAAAGCCCCCGATTCCCAATAAGGTCATCGCCACCGGAATCTGGGTTTGCTCCGCAAAGGCGCGCAGTTCTTCCATTGCCCGGCTGAGCAACACCCCCCGCCCGGCCAGAATGAGCGGACGCTTGGCTTCGCGAATTAACTGTGCCGCCTGAGTGATCCGCGCCCGATCTGGAACCCGATAAGGTCGGTAGCCGCGCAACTCGATCGGCTTGGGGTCATACGTCCATTCCATGCTGTTTTGCTGAGCATCTTTGGCAATGTCCACTAATACCGGTCCCGGGCGTCCAGTACGGGCAATGTAAAAGGCTTCCCGCAGTACCGGCCCGATCTCCTCTACCCGAGTAACCAGATAGTTATGTTTCGTGATCGGGAGCGTAATCCCTGTAACATCCGTCTCCTGAAACGCATCGTACCCGATTAAGTGACTGGCAACCTGGCCGGTGATAAACACCGTAGGTGAAGAATCCATCATGGCCGTCGCAATCCCGGTTACCAGATTCGTCGCGCCGGGACCAGACGTCGCCAAAGCCACCCCCACTTTGCCGCTCACGCGGGCATAGCCATCAGCCATATGTGCCGCGCCCTGCTCATGACGAACCAGCACATGGCGCACCGGATAATCCAACATCGCATCGTAAATCGGCAAATTTGCCCCTCCCGGATAACCGAAAACGACCTCAACCCCCTCACGCACCAACACTTCCCAAACAATTTGCGCTCCCGTTCGCTTCATCACTGCTCCTCCTTTGGCAAGACCTCATAAGGACGACTAATTTCCCGGATATTCCAGCACGGCACCACGATCCGCACCACTCACAAAGTAGGCATAACGCTTTAGCCATTTACTGTTGGTCCGTGGTTCGAACGGCGGTAGCGCCGCTAACCGGCGCTGAATCTCTTCATCACTGAGACGCACATTCAATGTGTGGGCATCCAGATCAATGTCAATAATGTCACCAGGGCGCAATGCGGCAATCGGGCCACGCGCCGCCGCTTCTGGTGCCACATGTCCAATACACGCGCCGCGAGTCCCTCCGGAAAAGCGCCCGTCGGTGATCAAGGCCACCTTATCCCCTAATCCCATGCCCATAATAGCGCTGGTCGGGCTGAGCATTTCCTGCATGCCCGGCCCACCGCGTGGACCTTCATAACGAATCACTACTACCTCGCCAGGCTGAACCTCCTTCGCCAGAATCCCGCGCAGGGCATCCTCCTGGGATTCATAGATACGCGCCGGACCGCTGAAGCGACGCATTCCGGGCAACACACCCGCCGTCTTGACTACCGAGCCACGCGGAGCAAGATTGCCAAAAAGTATGGCCAGCCCCCCGGTTTGCGAGTGCGCATTTTCACAGCGCCGGATGACGTTCTCGTCCTTAATCTCAGCTCCGTTCAAAGCATTACCCAGCGTATTGCCGGTCACAGTTATCCGATCCAAGTGAAGTAGTCCGGTTCCTCGATGCACTTCCTTTAGAATTGCCGGCACACCTCCGGCGCGGTGTACGTCCTCCATGTGCCATGGACCAGATGGGCTGACTTTGCATAAATGGGGAACCTTGGCTGAAATCGCGTTAATTCGTTCCAGCGAATAATCTAACCCGGCTTCATGGGCAATGGCCAACCCATGCAAAAGTGTGTTGGTGGACCCTCCCATAGCCATGTCCAGCGCGAACGCATCATCCAAGGCTTCTAACGTAACGATATCGCGAGGTTTTATTTGTCGCCGCACTAACTCAAGGATCAAATGTCCCGCCCGCCGTGCCAGTGCTTCTCGCTCCGGCGTAAGCGCCAATGCCGAGCCGTTGTAGGGTAGTGCCAACCCCAATGCTTCCATCAGGCAGTTCATGCTGTTGGCAGTAAACATGCCCGAACACGAACCACAAGAGGGACAGGCGTAATCCTCAAGCGTTTTCAGGCGTTTTTGGTCAATCTTACCCGCCTGGTAAGCACCAACACCCTCAAATACCGAGATCAAGTCCACCACCTCGCCCTCTGGCGTACGACCCGCCGCCATCGGCCCACCGGAGACAAAAATAGTGGGAATATTTAGGCGCACTGCCGCCATGAGCATGCCGGGCACGATCTTGTCGCAGTTAGGAATACACACCATACCGTCAAAACGGTGCGCTTCTATCATGGTTTCAACCGCATCGGCGATCAATTCTCGTGAGGGGAGAGAATATTTCATCCCCTCATGGCCCATCGCAATACCGTCATCCACGGCAATTGTGTTGAACTCAAAAGGCACCCCTCCAGCAGCACGCACGGCCTCTTTGACGATTCGGGCAAACGATTGCAAGTGGACATGTCCGGGCACAATATCGGCGTATGAATTTACAATGGCGATAAACGGCTTCTCGAAATCTTCGTCCTTGACCCCTGTGGCCTTCAAGAGTGCCCGATGTGGGGCATGTTCGACTCCTCTCTTGACCTGATCTGATCGCATCATCGCTCTCCTCGCTTGGGTATAAAAAAACCGCCCTTTCGGGCGGTTGGTTTGTACTTTTTGGTATGGACTTGCGTAAGGGTTTAGGCTAGTTCCACTTCGCTCGCTCCAACCGCCCAAAGGGGAGTCAGGCTCTCAATAAGGACGAGAACCAGAATTAGGCTAAGGGCGAGGAGCGAATAAATGTATGACATCTTCAATCGCTGGTTTTTTTGAGAAGTTATTGCGCAATTCTATACGCCAACGGAGATTTGTCAAGGGGGTAAACCTTAAAAAATTCTACCTTTCTGGGCTGACTACACCTCCTTTTAGAGTTTAGGAGTTATACTTGGGACACGAGGTACACCATGTTACTTAATGCGATTCTTTCCACCCTTTTGGTTATCACATTAGTTTATCTGGTTCTGGCGCGCATGGCCGCCGAACGCCTGGCGCGTACACATCATGAACAGAAATGTGATTTTTTTGCCCACCACCCCGTCCAAGCCGGGGATATCGTCTTCCTGGGAGACAGCATCACCGATGGCGCACGGTGGGATGAACTTTTCCCTGGACTTCCGGTGAAAAATCGCGGTATAAACGCCGATACAACCCGAGGGGTTTTAGCCCGTTTGGATAGCATCCTCCCGGGCCAACCAGCGGCTATTTTTCTGCTGATTGGCACCAACGACCTTCCCTGGTTCATGTTCCGGAGCGACCGCGATATTCTCGAAACCTATACGGCCATTTTAGAACGCTGTCGGCAGGAAAGCCCCAACACCCAGATCTTCGTTCAATCTATTCTTCCCCGCGCACGTGGTTATGCCAAGCGCATTCTCCGTATTAACGCCGAACTGGAAAGACTTGCCCATCGTTTTGGTTATACCTTTGTCAACCTCTTTCCCCATTTTGCGGATGCCGAGGGACAGATTCGCCCGGAACTCTCCAACGATAAACTTCATCTGATGGCTATCGGTTATGACCTCTGGGTGGAGCAAATCAAACCCTTGATCGAAAACCTGAACTCCTCAACCCTATCCGAATCCCGCCAGACTGAAGGAGTTCTGTAATTAGTAACTTGCCTCTACCCTATGGGTTATAAATCATGTAACTCTCTCCACTAGAAGAAAAAGCACAGTGACGACACAAAGGTATGTATACCTCAAGCCCCCTCGAATTATGACCTGGGTGGGAATAGATTAATCGTGCTTTTTGTTAACATATACCCAATCCTCTCTAGAACGGATTTACTCCCCCATGCTCCCTGAAAAACTCCTATACTGGGCCTCTAAACCGGTCGTGCGCACATTTGTTGCTTTGGCATTGAAAATGGAGATCAAGCGCCCCAGCCTATTTCCTCAAGGGGGCAAAATTTTTGCCGCCAATCACCCCAGCACAGCCGATCCCTTTTTTGTTGCTGCCGCCGTGCGTGAACAATCGTTTATCCTGATCAACAACCTACTGTTTCAAGTACCCCTGCTTGGCACTTACCTCCGCCTTTCGGGACACATCCCGGTCAAGGTGGGAGAAGGACAAAGCGCAATAGACGCGGCCCTCAAACATCTCGCGGCTGGACATAACATTATGATCTTCCCTGAAGGCGACCTTAGCCCCGCTGAAGGTGGATTTCACAAACCCCGTACCGGTGTTGCCCGATTAGCCCTGGCCAGCGGCGCCCCGGTGATTCCGATAGGTATCCACCTGCAACGTGAACGATTGCGTTTTATCCGTTCCACCGTCCGCGGCGAGGTGACCTATGGACGATGGTATCTGAGCGGGCCTTACAAAGTAACTGTGGGCGCTCCCCTCCACTTTGAGGGTAACGTAGAGGATCGTCCCTTAGTGCGTTCTGTGGCCGAGACCATTATGCACCATATCATCGAATTGGCGCGTGAAAGCCAGAACCGTCTCAATCCAATGCACAACCGGCTGGATTTGGCCCAACAGATCGGGTAATCTCCCTTGGTTTTTCCCGGATCAGGCTTCCCCAAACGCCGCCAAAAATCTATGGCAGTACGGATTTACCCTAACACGTTTATAATGGGGGTATGAAAGCCTCACGTGCCAATCACCCCGATCCAAACAATAATCTCCCTCTTCCTATCCCTACCCACGATATCCAGATCGGTCATGCGGCCAATGAGGCGGCTACACGGCATCGCTTTGCCGATTATCGGGCTCGCCGAGCCGATCATACACTGCGGCGTCAGGATGCGGACCTAGCGCTCTTCGCCGAATTCCTTTCCTCATTGGGCATTCAGGTTAGTGATCTTAATCAGAACCCCGAGGCATGGTGTGGAATTACGTGGGGCCTGGTGGAAGCCTTTGTTAAGTGGCAGTTAAGCCTAGGGTACGCAATTCCTTCCATCAACGTACGCCTTTCCACGGTCAAAACCTATGCCCGCCTAGCCCTCCAAAGCGGCTGCCTGACACCCGAAGAGTACGCCCTTATTCGTAGCATCAAGGGCTTCTCCCATCGCGAGCAGCAGCGCTTGGATCAACGCCGACCACGCCAACGCGTAGGCGCCAAAAAACCCGTGCCGGTGCCGCTCACTCCTCAACAAGCCGCTGCGCTCAAAACTCAACCCGATACCCCTCAAGGGCGGCGAGATGCCCTGCTTATGTGCTTGCTCCTTGATCACGGGCTCCGGGTGGGGGAAGTTGCCTCATTACGGGTCGAAAATATCGACTTGGAAGCGGGCCTATTGCGCTTCTTCCGTCCCAAAGTGGGCAAAACGCAAACCCATCGCCTTAGCCCCGACACCCTGCACCTCCTCCGTCGCTGTTCAGCGCTGAACGACTTACCCTCCGAACCTCAAGCCCCTCTCCTGCGTGCCAGTCTGAAAGATGGCAGTCTGGGTAAGGCTGGCATGACCACCCGTGCTATCACCCAAAGGGTTCGCTTTTTAGGTGAGCAATTGGGGATTACCGGACTGAGCGCTCACGACTGCCGTCATTACTGGGCAACCCAGGCGGCCCGCCGTGGCGTGGATCCATTTGCCTTGCAACAAGCTGGCGGCTGGGCCTCTTTGGCCATGCCCCGCCGCTATATCGCCGATAACGAAATCGCCAACGAGGATCTCTTATAAATCTATAAGGGAAGGATATCTGTCATTTTTGAACAGGATTCCCTTCCCCCGAAATCCTGAGGGTTTCCACGCGCCATCTAGTATGGCTTTGGGTTATACTCACCCAGGGCACTAAATAACAATTGGGAGAAACAGCGTGGATTGGAGCATCCCGATTATTATTCTGCAACTGATCTTACTGGAGGGGCTGCTATCCATTGATAATGCCGCCGTCTTAGGTGCTATGGTGGCACATCTGCCCGACGATCAGCCTGTCCATTGGCCGCGGCCCTTAACCAAATTAGGAAATCGTCTACATCGTTTATTGGGGAATCAACGCACGGCAGCCCTTCGGGTGGGTTTACTGGGAGCCTACCTAGGGAGAGGGTTGATGCTTGCCTTAGCAGCCTGGGTCATCCACTACCCATGGTTACGCATCCTTGGTGCGGCTTATTTAATTCGCTTGGCGTTTGACAACCTGGGACAGCCCGAAGCAGGTGAAGAGGATGCTCACGCCCACCCGCTTGAACAACACTCCTTCTGGATGGTTGTGTTGACAGTCGAAATGACCGATTTGGTCTTCAGCCTGGATAATGTGGTGGCGGCGGTTTCGCTCTCGAACCGATTTTGGGTGATTATGGTGGGGGTAGCCATTGGGATCTTGATGATGCGTTTTGCCGCCGGGATCTTCAGTTATGCCGTCACCCGTGAGCCCATCCTCAAGCCGGCGGCGTATTTATTGGTTTTGGCTATTGGCGTTGAACTTTTACTCGAAGAATGGATTGGACTTGAGATCAACGATTGGCTGCGCTTTGGTATATCGGTAACCATATTGCTCTCGGCACTGCTTTATGCCCATAGCAGGTTCCTACAATATCTCCGGCCAGTGCTCATATGGATTGGGCAGGGTTTTGCAAATGTTAATGAGTTGGTGGATTGGGCACTTGTGCCGCTCGTGGTGGTTTTGCGTTGGGTTGTTCGTATCCCAATCCTGCTTTACAGAGCGCTATTCCGCACGGCCGAACATCTTGGATAAAGCCCACTTTTGCTTACACTTCTTAAGCCAACCTTAAGGTCATCTTGAGGATGGTTTAAGGACAGAGGCGTTTTTTTCCTTTACACTCATTAGCGAATGAGGCAAACTGACTACGCCCATTCACATAAGCACTCATATCCAGCGAATGTGGAGGTGTACGATGAAGACACAATCGCGCCTTTTCCTTCTTGCAATATCCCTAATCTTAATTGGCCTCCTTGCCTCGGCCTGTGTCCCCTTTAATGTCCAGGGCTTGCGTTTGCCCAAAATCCAGATTGAACAAGGCAATACGCAATCCCAAACACCGGTTGTAGTTCCAACTGCTACCCTAGCGCCTTCCTCTGGCACCGCAGAACTTCAAAACCCTTCATCGGCTAGCGTGCTTGCCGCATTAGAAGATACATTAGCCCAGGTTTATGCTCAGGTCAACCCCTCCGTAGTCAACATCCAAACTACTCAGCGCCTTGGACCAGCCTTGAACCTGCCTTTCAACTTTCCGGGACAATCACCCGACCAGGCCCCGGTTACACGCAGTCTGGGCTCAGGGTTCGTTTGGGATAAGCAGGGACATATTGTAACCAATAATCATGTGATAGACGGTGCTGATCGAATCACCGTGACATTCTCTGATGGCAGTACCGTCGAAGCCCAAGTTGTTGGCGCCGACACCGATGCCGACCTTGCCGTGCTAAAAGTGGATGTGCCCGCCGATAAGTTAGTCCCCGTACGCTTGGCTGATTCCAAGCAGGTTAAAGTGGGACAATTGGCTATTGCTATCGGCAATCCTTATGGTCTAGAAGGTACGATGACCGTTGGGTTCATCAGTGCTTTGGGGCGCTCATTGCCCGTACAAAGCACAGCCAATGACGGTGCTACTTACACGATCCCTGATGTCATCCAAACCGATGCACCGATCAATCCCGGAAACTCGGGCGGTGTCTTAGTAAATAGCCGCGGCGAAGTGATTGGTGTCACCGCAGCGATTGAATCCCCGGTGCGCGCAAATGCCGGGATAGGATTCGTGATCCCCTCAAACATTGTAAGACGCGTCGTCCCGGCGTTAATCGCCAACGGGCGCTATGACCACCCGTACCTCGGTATCAGCGGTACCACCCTGACCTCTGATTTAGCCAAAGCCATGGGGCTAAGCCCTGATCAACGAGGTGCGCTGGTCATTGACGTGACCCCCAACAGTCCCGCCGACAAAGCCGGTTTACGCGGTAGTGACCGCCAAATCACGCTCGACGGAAGTCCGGCCCGCGTAGGTGGCGACGTGATCACGGCTATTGATGGCAACCCGGTGCAAAAGTTCGAAGACCTGGCCAGTTATCTCGCCACCTCAACCTCAGTAGGTCAGAAGGTCACCCTTACAATCCTGCGCAACGGGCGTGAACAGACCTTAGAGGTTACCCTCGGCGCACGCCCTCGCACCCAGAGTTCTACCCTAACCACAGCCCAGGGTAACGCCTACCTTGGGATTACCGGGCGCACACTGACCCCCGAAATCGCACAAGCGATGGGATTGAATCAGGATCAACAAGGCGTATTAATTGTGAATGTGGTCAACGGAAGCCCTGCCGATAAAGCCGGCCTACGCGGTAGTTTCAAGCCGGCTACGATCAACGGCGAACAAATGCTGATTGGTGGCGATATCATCACCGCCTTCGATGATCAACCCATAACCTCGTTTGAAGATTTACAAGCCGCCTTAGCCCAATCCTCACCTGGACAAAACGTAACCTTGACCATCCTGCGAGAAGGAAAGTCACAGCGTGTTGACGTGACACTCGGTGCGCGCCCGAATTCCTAAATCGTGCGGCAGGGCGCCATAACCAGAAGCCCCGGCGTTTGTTTTTCACCGGGGCTTCACCGTTCTTCGGACACTCTACTAGGTTATGGAGAGAGTACAATGAAGACCCCAAATTCGGGCAGTGTCACCGGATGAAGTGGTTCCGGCCAGCCAACCGGCTTTGCCACACTCCAATTATTCAGCGGCAAGGTTACCGCTTGTCCCTGATAAACCCCACTGATTTTTTCCTCAAAATTCTGGGCATTATGAATCTCATAGCGATCTCCAACTTGATACCCCAACGTCTTCAGATCAACGAGTACATGATCTTGTTTGGCCCAGTTGTACACGATCACATGCCCTCGTTTAGCCTCATAGCGGTTAAACCGGATAAAAACCTGGGTTGTGGCGGGCAAGGTCGTGGCAAACGAACTGCGGGAGTCGAAACCGGTTTGAGAACGCCACTGAGTCCAGTTACGCCCTTGTCCATTGATTAGGAACGGGGTTCCATTGGACACAAAGAAATACTGGTTATCGTCCCAGACTCCGGAAGACTGCACCAAATTTACCAAAGGTGCGTTTTGCCCTCCCAGGATGTTATGGTCTAAAGCGATTTCCTGCCATACCTTCACCTCTAGGGCATAATCCCCACGGTTGAAAAGGTATGCGTTCTGCACCCGCGCATTCCGATTTTGGGTGTTTTCGCTGAAGCCCAAGGCCACGGTTTCATTGTATGTAAATTGATTAGTCAGAATAACGTTCTGCGTAGGTTGCCTCCCTCCAACCAAGAACGTACCGTTGAAGGTCACATTGCCGTCAAAATTAAAGTTAAGTAAGGGGTAATCATTCTCACGGTAAGCGTGCAAACTATAACCGCTAAAATTATTGAAGATGATGTTATCCTCGATCCACTTGCTTCCCTGCTGATTTTGGGCATAGATGCCGTGTCCGTGCCCTCGGTCCGGGCCCCTCCAGCCATTGTTGTAAATGAGGTTGCCATAAATGACCACGTCTGGGGCACGATCATCCGCATAAACACCTTCTGCGGCATCATGCATAATGTTGTTAATGAGTTTGACATTGGTGGCATAAACGCTAAATGCATCCTCGCGATAGATATCATTCGGAAACGACCCGCTGTATTGCGAGGTGCGATTAGGGTCAGTGTTGATAACTTCCAACCCCCAAAAGATCACATTGGGTTTGTATATCTTAATGCTTCCATTGATGATCGGGCGTTCACCGGGATAAGCACGGACTACGATTGGGCGATCCACCGTTCCCTGTAAGTGACTGTTAAAGTAGGTGAGTCCGCCGCCCCCATAAATTCCTCCACGCACCCAGATCACATCGCCAGGCTGAAAAAAGCCCGTCTTGGCTTTATCCTCAATCGCATAGGCGAGGTTAAAAGGCCGTTCCATGCTTCCATCGCCGTTATTCGTGCCATTGGGGGCCGCAAAAAAGGCCCGTCCCCCGCCAATAGGCGGTAGGGTTGGTGCCCGCGTAATAACCGGCAGAAAAATCTGCGTCGTGGCACTGGCATTAATCGCGGTATCGGGCGTAGGAGAAACAGAACCGACGACCACCTCATTGACCTGTGGCGCCGGACCTTCTGTGATCTGTGGCACCGGTAGTTGCGTCTGTGTTTTTCCTATGATTTCTGGCGTAAAAACAGAACAACCCACCAATAAAGTCGCCAGCACCAAATACATCCGGCGTAGGCGCTTGAGTTTGCGATTTTTAAAGGACATGCGTTTTCTCCTGTTCGGCACCGGTTTTCGCCAACAACTCTGAGCGTAAATGCACGGTTGCCAATGGTGGTTCGGGACAGACTTGGAATTGAGCAAGCATTCACCTGCTCTCAACAAATGGCTCTAAACCGCCAATGGTTTACAGTATAACCGCAATAAAGGGTTTACACAACCGTTGACGATCTAATTATGCTTAAAGGCGATTTTTACCCTCACAAGCAGTTTGTGGTATAAATTCCGCAGACAATATCGTGAGGAAAAAATATGCACCGCTCGCTTCGGGATCTCATGGATTTTCCCACCATCTTTCGCCTTCGCGTCATCGGCTACAACCAAGATGACTTTGCCACTTATATCATGGTGAGGGTAAGGCGTTTTGCGCCCGAGATCAACGAGGATAACATCAACGCGCGGTTGAGCAATGGAGGCAAATACTGCGCCGTCACGGTATCATTCGTCGCTGAATCAGAAGAACAACTCTATGCGATCTACGCCGATTTGAGTCAGGATCAACGCGTTCTTTTCCTGCTTTAGGGCTTACCTTCGCGATAAGCGAGATCGCAGATTGGCAGTTTTAGTTTGCCTTATTCGGGGTTTGTAAAGAGGGGGCAAACTTTGCTCCGGATCGCATAAACCAAGTGCAGAGGCTCTTAAGATAATCTCCGCCAGGGTATGGCAATTAAGACGTTGCTTTAACGCTCGAACATGAGCGGCGACCGTGCTTTGAGATACCCCTAACCGCCGCGCAATAACCTTGAGGCTGAGGCCTTCCGCCAATCCCTGTAAGACCAAACGCTGCCTCTCTGAGAGGTGCACGTGAGGAACGGATTGATGCGCCTCTTCAGATTCGACCAATGCCAACGGATATACCACTACCAGATGACCTAACAGTACCCCACGCAAAGGGTGTTGAAGGGATTGGATTTCAGGGGAAAGCAAGGCAAAAATTGCCACAGGTGGCCGCCAATCGCCGCTATTCACCGCCAGAAGTAAATCCGATGGATTTAGCGCCACATCAAAGGTAAAAATGGCATTTTCATGAGCCAACCAAAGCACGCGGGTCATAGGCCAACTCAAGAGAATAGAACTAATGTTCTATTCCATTATAGCAGAAATCATTGCCTTGTGTGATCTGAGTTAGAACCTGCGAGATCCAAGGATGAGCGTTGAGAGGAATCTACAAAGTTGATTTATTTTTAATATTCCTTCTCTATAATTTCTCTACAGCAACACGGTTTTAACCTCTCTCATCTGCAAACAGGAGGGAAAAATGGCTCTATTAAATCCCCAAGTCCGTGAACAAGTTCGAAATTTGCTCCTCGGAATGGAACATCCCGTGAAATTGTTACTCTTCACCCAAGGCGAAGGCGGCGCCATCGAATGCGATTTTTGTGCTGAAACCCGCCAACTCGCCGAAGAAATCACGGCTCTTTCTGACAAACTTACATTGGAAATCCATGATTTCGTGCGTGACAAAGCCCTGGCCGATACCTTGAAAGTGGACAAGATACCGGCCTTAGTCCTCCAATCGGATGGACAACAGCCTCAAGACCACGGAATTCGTTTCTTCGGTATTCCCTCGGGGTATGAGTTTGGCACATTGATCGAAGACATTCTGATGGTCAGCCGACGAAAACCTGACCTCAGTCTGGCAACAATGCAACAACTCGCCCGCCTTGACCGCCCTGTCCACATTCAAGTCTTCGTTACGCCCACTTGCCCATATTGCCCCCGTGCAGTCCTGTTGGCCCACAAACTAGCCCTGGCTAGCCCCTGGATCACTGCCGATATGGTCGAAGCCAGCGAATTTCCCCACCTCGCCAACCGTTATCATGTTTACGGCGTACCTCGAACGGTGATCAACGAAGTGATTCACATTGAGGGAGCCGTCCCTGAAGAAACGCTGATGGCGAAACTTATGCTGGTTATGGACGATCATGTGATGGAAGAACTCAAGCGGTCTTGGAGCCGTAGCCAATTCTAAGAGTTACTCTTGGATAACCGCGAGACGAAGGGTTTTCTACCCATTGAAAACCCTTCGTTTTTATAATCCGATCTCATTGACAAATCTCTAAGAGGGATTTATGATATATTATGGATAAATATTATCGTAATTAGAGGTGCATTATGAGCGAAAATCGTTATGCCCATCCTGAGTATTTGGTTGAAACTGCCTGGGTCGCCGAGCATCTAAATGATCCTTCAATTCGCCTCGTAGAGTCCAACGAAGATCCCCTACTTTATGAAACCGGTCACATCCCCGGTGCTGTCAAGGTGGATTGGTTTACAACACTGCAACACCCCCTCCGCCGGGATTTCATTGACCAATCGGAATTTGAAGCCTTGTGTTCGCAATTGGGAATTAGCAATGACACCACCGTTGTTTTCTATGGGGATAAACACAATTGGTTTGCTTGTTATGCCTTCTGGCTCTTCGCCTATTATGGGCATGTGCATCTGAAAATCATGAACGGCGGGCGAGCAAAATGGGTCGCCGAGGGTCGTCCCCTGACCAAGGATATTCCGAGCTATCCTCCAACCCAATATCGAGCCAAGTCCCCTGACGCCTCCATTCGCGCTTTCCGCGATGAGGTGTTTCGCCACATGGAACAAAAACTCCCCTTGATTGACGTCCGTTCTCCCCAAGAGTATTCCGGCGAACTGCTACACATGCCAGGCTATCCTCAAGAAGGGGCGCAACGCGGTGGGCACATTCCAGGCGCGGTGAATATCCCTTGGGCTCAAGCCGTTAACCCCGAAAACAGCACCTTTAAATCGCCGGACGAGTTGCGCACCCTGTTCCAAAACCACGGCATCACCCCGGATAAGGAAATTATTGCCTACTGCCGCATCGGGGAACGTTCTTCGTTGACCTGGTTCGTCCTTAAGTATCTGCTGGGTTACCCCAAAGTCAAAAACTATGACGGTTCCTGGACGGAGTGGGGTAATCTGGTGAATGCCCCGATTGAGAAATAGGATATGGATCAATCCACCTCGCTCCCACCTCGCCTAGCCGAAATCCTGGATGATTTCGCCCTCAGCGATCGTCAGGAAAAGATGGAATTGCTCCTTGAATTTTCTGCTGGCCTTCTGCCCATCCCCGCGGGGCTGGTCGAACCGATCGGCCAGCCCGAACCCGTTCCCGAATGTATGACACCTGTGACCGTGTATAGCCACGATCAACAAGGGCGGTTGCGTTTTTATTTTGAAATCCCACCTGAAGCACCAACCATCCGCGGTTATGCGGCTATTATCCAACAAGGGCTGTGGGATGCCACCCCTGAAGAGGTACTTTGCATCCCCGACGACTTTTATCTTAGCATGGGACTGCACCACATTCTGAGCCCCCAACGGCTAAATGGTCTAATTGCCATCATCGGCCATGTAAAACGGCTGGCAGCTCGTGCTCTCGCCTCATCCTCCTCAACCCACCCAACAAACCTGTAAAGTTTTCTCCTCCTGAACCCTGCTATAATGCAAATAAAGGCTTATGGAGGCTTTGTTATGAAAAAAGCAAACGGGGCGTTATGGCCCCTGACGTGTCTCATCCTCATATTGAGCCTAAGTTTCTATCCCGCCCCCTTAACTGCCACTGCGGCTACCTCAACACCCTCATCACCATCCTCATCCTATCCGCTAGGCCCTGACCTTTCTCAATTTCCTCCGGGCTATAATCCACTCACCGGTTTGCCGGTCTCCGATCCTTCCTGGTTAGATTTACCCGCCGTCTTGGTCTCCCTCTCCAATTTTCCTCCCAGCGTCCGGCCCCAAACCGGCCTTTCATTTGCCCCCCAAGTGTATGAAATCTATATTACCGAAGGGATGACACGCTTTCTGGCCGTGTTCTACGGCGAACCACCTCGGTCAGTTCCCACAACCACTGATCTAAACCCCCGCGCCGAACCCCTCCGCATTACCGGCCCGGCGCTGGGCAATCGAGTTTGGTGGGATCAAAACGCCGATGGTTTACAACAGCCTTGGGAAGCCGGGCTTGGCGGCATCGAAATACAACTGCTTGACCCTCGGGGGAATGTTGTCCAATCGGCGTTGAGCGATGGCAACGGTTACTATGCAGTTGTACCTCCATCCGAGTCACAGTATCGCCTCCGCATCCAAATCCCCAATGGCTTTACCCTGACCCAAGCCAATGCCGGCGATGATAGCGCAGACAGCGACGCTGACCCACGTACAGGTCAGACCGAACTTATCACCTTTGAAAAAACAGACCTAACTCTTGATTTTGGGTTGATATGGAATACCCTCGCTTCAACATCTAGTACAAATGCCAATCCCAGCCTTAGCGGCATTGAACACCCCCAAGACGCAGGTTTGGCTGGCGTTCGCTCCGGGCGCGAAGCCTATGTTCCCATCGCCAATGCCTTTCCAAACGGCTGTTTAGTTGCGGCCAGTAAATCGGCTGACGTTAACCTCCGCATCTGCCGCAATGTGTTCGGTAGCAATCCTCAGGACATTAACAGCGCTGGCCTTTCTGTGAACCAGTTGCGCGCACTAGCCGAAGCGAACCGGAATCCCCAATCCCCTCCGAATTACTCCGGAAATGCCTTTGACCCTCAACCCCCAACCGGTGGTCAACCAGCGACCCAAATTAATGTCTTTTATGCCTATCTTAACCAAGCCCGCTGGATATATGATCCGGTTGCTCAGGCTTACTGGCGTTACCAGGATTTCGGTACAGAAAGCCAGGTTGGAAAGTTCGCCCCGGCTACGGATCGCCTCACCGATCGTCCTCTGCTCTTCGAGAATATCGTCATCCTCTTCGTTGAACACACCGCCCGCCGTCCCACTATTATAGACCTGAACATGGGGCCGGGTAGCAAAGGCCGTGCGATTGTGTTCCGCAACGGTCAGGTTTACACCAACTTGGTTTGGAGCATGGTGAGTGAGGACTACGAAAAGACCACCGGTCTGGCACGGCCAGTGCGCCTACGTTATCCGGATGGGCGCCCCTTCCCGCTTGCGCCCGGTCAAACCTGGTTCCATATTGCCACACCCGGCTCGACCCTTCGCCAAGAATCCCAGCCAGATACCTGGAAGTTTCGCTTCTATCCCCCTGTAGGCGCAAAATAATCCAGTGCCCTATCTCTGCTTGAAACGCCAGCCTGAAATCGGGCTGGCGTTTTCCGTCCCCGATTTTATTACGAGGTAAATCGCTCATTCTAGCGATTTACGCTCATCCTCCCCCCTTTATAAAATTGAAGAAATTCAAAGCGGGAGACAGATCGAATGAAACGCTTGTTTTGGTTCGTAAGTCTGGGGATTACGTTGCTAGCCTTCGGGTTCATCATCTACCTCAATAACACACCATCCCAACCCTTGATTCGCATCGAGGAAGCCTGGGCACGTGCTCGTGCATTAGACACAACGCCCATGTCATCCATGGATCACGGGATGGAAACGCCCACACACAGCCACGAGTCATCGGCAAATCCAACGACAACCAGTGCTGTTTATATGGTAATTCGCAACCTCGGACACACCCCAGATTACCTCGTTGAGGTTGCCACCGATGTGGCCAATCGGGCTGAGATTCATCAGACGGTTATGAGTGGCGACGTGATGCAAATGCAGCCGATTAATCGTCTTGAGATTCCCGCTCAGAGTACGGTGAGATTAGCGCCGGGAGGGTATCACATTATGCTCATCGGCTTAAACCGCACACTCAATCCAGGCGACAGCATAAGGCTTAAACTCGGGTTCGAGCAAAGTGGTGAGATCGAGATAACGGCTGCAGTGCGCTAAGGCTACAATACAAAGTCCAAGCCCAAGGCTCTGATCTTTTGCTCAGTCGGCCAACCGGTGGCACGGTCCCAGCCACTGGCAGTGTAGTATTCATCGAGCAACACTTCGACATTGGGCACGTAGCCTTGTTGCCCACCTTCTGGTAAAGGCTGGACCAGCAAACGGGGTAATTTTTCTCGCTCTGGTTTCAAACCAAGGCGCAAATTGATCATACGCTTCATGTTCCAGCCCCGCTCCCCGGCCAGAAGCATTGTTTCCACATCCCAATCCACCCCGAGGGCTGCATTGAGCAACTCACACACCGCACTCGGAGACACAACCGCGAAATAACACATGACCAGGCTGTTACATACTGTGCGCCAATGCTGATGACGCGCGACCAGCCTAGCCTTGCCCTCATCCCGAAATCGCTCTGGTAGTGTAATACCAATTTCTTCCAAAGTGCCGCCCATTTCTACCTGGAAGAAATCACTTTGGTTATGACAGGCCCCACGAGGCGAAGTGAGATAGGAAAGCGTTTGCCCGCTGAAGGCACGTGGATCGTGCATGGGCACTTCCAGACCATTAACCACTACAGCCAGGTCGGGAACGCCAAAATGGGCAGCCACGGCTTGACTACCCTGAGCCAGCAATTCTCCAAAACCCTCACGTTGTGCCATTTGATCCAAGAGCACAAAACAAGGGGTTGGATCCCCCCAGTGTAACGCTAATCCCCCCGTATCCTTTTCGCTGATAATTCCCTGATCAAACAACAAGTAAGCCAATGCCAGCGTATTTCCGGCTGAAATGGTATCCAAACCCAGCCGATCACAGCGCTCGCCCAGCGCGGTGATCGCCGCAAGATCATCCACCAATAATTGCGACCCAAACGCACAGATAGTTTCATACTCAGGTCCTTTTACTTTCCCTTGAGTCGCATAGGGCCCTTGGGAAATGACGACCTCTCGCCCACACGAGATCACACATCCCTGACAAGCCTTTGTCCCGGTCAAGATGGTTTCCGCCATCGTTGAACCGCTGATATTTGCCGCTCCTTCAAAGGTCGCCGCCGTCCAATAGCGCTGCGGCATATCCCCCATAAACTGCAGATATTCTGCCGCGCCCGAGGTGCCTGTGGCTTTTAAGACTGCGGTGAGGTTTTGTTCCAGCAAGTTTTTATTTACGGCTACACGCAATTTGCGATAGTCGTCCGCCCGCGCCAAGGGGATCTGACCAGTTCCGCGCACTGCCACGGCCTTGAGATTTTTCGATCCCATCAATGCTCCCAGGCCGGTTCTGGCTGCCAACCGTCCATGATCGGCCAGAATCCCCGCCATCGGCACCTTGTTCTCTCCCGCCGCCCCAATGCAAGCCACCCTAGCACGAGGTTCGCCAATCTCCTCTTTCACGATAACCTGAGTTTGATAAGTATCCGCCTTCCCCCATAAGTGACCTGCAGGGCGTAGGGAAACCTCCCCTTCGCGAATCAAAAGATATACCGGCTCCTCAGCGCGTCCCGTAATCCATAACACATCTACCCCTGCCTGCCGCAACTCTGGGCCAACGAATCCTCCAATATTGGCCTCGCCCCACAATCCAGTCTGAGGTGAACGCCCACAAATCGTAAACCGCCCGGTCGTTGGTCCGCCCGTACCTGTCATCGGTCCGGTGATAAAAATCAAAGGGTTGTCAGGATGGAATGGATCAAGCTGGGGGTCAAGCACATCCCACATCATGCGCGCCGCTAAACTGCTTCCGCCGATGAAGTCCTCTACAAAGGCGCGCGGTAACGTAGAAAATTCGAACGTCCCCCGCGTCAAATCCACGCTAAGTATCCGACCAAACGACATGTTGCCTCCCATTGGTTGACGGGATTAGAGGGAAATATCACCCGAGTACATTTGCCAGAGCAGAGCCTGCAGTTCGGATTCATCCGGAACTCGAGGGCTCATAATGGTCTGGGTATCATTCATGGCATGATCTATCAGAACTGACATCTCACGTTCCAAGTCACGCTGCGCAATCCCTGCCTGCGCCAGGGTGAGCGGCTGTTCAACCTGCCTCATCAGGTCAGTCACAGCCTCAATCAATGCCTTGGCAGCCACCCATTCACTCTCAGCCGGTAACCGCAAATGATAGGCCAACTCTGCATACCGTGTCGAGCCCGGTTCCCCCTGAGCACAATAGGCAATGGTGTAAGGCAATGCCAATGCCACGGCGCGACCATGCGGCAAATGAAAGATTGCCCCCAACGCATGCCCAATCCCGTGCGCCAACGCCGCCATGGCATTTCCAAACCCCAACCCGGCCAGGGTGGCGGCATAATGCATACGTGCGCGGGCTTCAGGGTCGTCCTTTCCAAAACGATAGGCGCGAGGCAAATATTCAAACACTAACTTCGCCGCCTTCAGACACAACCCATCGGTGAAGTCGTTGTGATAAGTGCTGGTGAACCCTTCGATGGCATGCGTTAAGGCATCCAGGCCGGTATCTGCGGTTAGACGTGGGGGCAGGTCCATAACCACAGCCGGGTCAACGATGGCAATATCCGCAATAGCCTCCCGACTGCCCAAGCCCAACTTACGTCGTTCGGCTCGATTGGTCAGCACAATAGCCCAGGTGACCTCAGAACCCGTACCGCTGGTCGTAGGAATGGCCACAAAACGCGCTTTAGCCCGCAAATTAAAATGCTCGATGGGGTTTATGGCCTCCGGATCGAGATCTGGTCGAGCGTACAGAATCCACATGGCTTTCGCAGCGTCTATCACCGAACCGCCACCCAACGCCACAATCCAATCCGGAGAATGGGTGAGTAAAAATTCCGCCCCTTCCTTGACCAGTTCAAGGCTCGGCTCAGGTTCAACCCGATCATAACAAACCACTTCCAGCCCGCCCTGGCGAAGAAAGTCAGTAACCTTATCTGCCAATCCCAACGCCACAAGGTGCACATCGGTGATGAGTGCCGCGCGTTGCCCTTCCAGGGTAGCAAGATGTGAAAGCGCATCCTCACCATACACAATGAGAGGTGAAGCAAAATACCACATGACCGCCTCCGGATGTATAGCAGGCGTTACCCAAGAAAATTCATAGATCTTTCCAAGGCTATACCGGGAATATAGTCGGGATGCGGGTGCACGATTCAACCAGTTCTTTCGCCGCGCGGACGTTTTTCATCACCATCGCCATATTCCCCTGAAGACGCAATTGCCCCGTCATCATGGCTTGCATGGGATCAAGTTGACGCGTCATCACTTTCTTCCAGGTCTGGATGGGGCCGCTCAAACGAAACGCCGGCTTGCGTGCCTCAGGGTCGGTGATCTCAAAAGCCTCGCGGCATTTTCCGTGCCACAAATCCATATAGAGGATGACCGTGTGATCCAGGCTGCCACCAGGCTCAATTATAAAATAAAAATCCCCCTCCCAATTTTTGGCCGCCTCGGCATACGCTTGGCTCTGATTAAGGTCTTCCATCATGGCTTTGATCCAGGCATCACTTGGGAACGGAATGCTCATTGTTGCCTCCTGGGTTATCGTGGGATCTTTCACTATTATAGCCCGACCGCGGTCAATGATGTCTCTTAACACCCCACTTATCTCTTTTCACTCCACCGCAATAAAACAAACAAATAAAAAACACCCGGATTTTGACCGGGTGTTCACAACTCACTTAGGAAAGCGTCAGAAACGGGAAGCGCTCGCGCACACGTTCTTTAACCGCTTGGGCGCTCTCGAGGGTGAGAACCTCCCGCGCCAGTTCCTGGCATTGCGTCAATGAAAGTGATCGAATGATTTGTTTGGCCAATGGAATAGCGCTGGGATTCATACTGAATTCATCCAAACCCAAGCCCAACAAAATCGGGATGCCTAGTGGTTCGCCCGCCAGTTCCCCGCATAATCCGACCCATTTGCCATGACGATGAGCGGCTTGGATCACCTGATCAATCAAGATCAGAACTGCCGGCGAAAAAGCACTGATCAAATCGGCCAACTGCGCATTAGCCCGATCCGCCGCCAAAGTATATTGGGTCAGATCATTGGTCCCAATCGAGAAGAAATCCACCTCGCGGGCAAAGTGCTCCGCCATCACTGCCGCAGAGGGCACTTCAACCATGATGCCAATCTCGATATTATCGGCCACTGGCTTACCATCGCGGCGTAATTCCTCGCGGCAGGCCTCCACGATGCGTTTGGCTGCACGCACTTCATCCAACGTTGCGATCATCGGAAACATCAGTTTTAGGTTATACCCAACCCCTGCGCGCAACGCCGCTCGAATTTGAGGATAGAAGAGTTCCGGGTGTACTAAGCATAGACGAATTCCCCGCACCCCCAGGAAAGGATTCTCTTCCTTGGGCAATTCCATGTAAGCCAACTCTTTATCCCCGCCAATATCCAAGGTGCGCAGGACAACCGGCTGTTGCCCAAATACCTCAAGGATGGCACGATAGGCTTGATATTGTTCTTCCTCATCTGGAAGTGTGGAGCGTTCTAAATACAGGAACTCGGTGCGTAGCAATCCTACCCCTTCGGCCCCGTGCTCCAGGGCGGTAAATGCCCCCTGCACATTGCCAATATTCGCCACCACCTCTACCCTATGTCCATCCAAGGTAACAGCCGGCTCTTTGCAATGCGCGAACGCCTGTTCCCTTAATTTTGTCAGGGCTTCTCTGCGTTGCACAAACACCTTCGCCGCTTGCTCATCCGGCTCGACGATCAACAGTCCCTCCACCCCATCCAAGATGACCTGGGTGCCACTTGGAATTTGAAGCACCTCCGGGCCTGCCGCAACCACCGCTGGCAACCCTAGGCTGCGCGCCAAAATTGCTGTATGTGATGTTTCGCCCCCTCCGGCGGTGCAGAACCCCAACACCAGAGATTTGTCCAACCCAACCGTATCAGAAGGGCTCAAATCCTGTGCCAGGATAACCACCGGCTCGGTGAGTTGCATCGGTTCTTCGGTAATACCCTTCAAAATCCGCAACACCCGGCGCCCCACATCTCGGATATCGGCGGCCCGGGCGCGAAAGTATTCGCTTTCCATTTCTTCCAAAATGGCAGCAAAACGCTCAACCGTACTCCACCATGCCGCTTCGGCATTCAGACGTTGATCGCGGATGGCAGCCTGAGTTTCACCCAGCAATTCCGGGTCCCGCAACATTTCCAACTGGGCTTCAAAGATTGCCGCCTGCTCTGCGCCGGCCTCTCGGCGCGCTTTTTCATGCACCAGACGCAGTTGTCCCTCAGCGTGTTCTAGCGCCTGATAGAAGCGCGCAAATTCCGCATCTACATCATGCACTGAACGTGTATCCACATGCAAATCCACACGGTGAAAGCGATAAGCCGGCCCAATGGCGATCCCCGGCGAGGCCCCGATGCCCCGAATTGTTTTCATTCAGCCTCCCCAAAATTCGACTCAATTAAACTAACCAAAGCCTGCACGGCTTCTTCCGCATCCTCACCTTCGGCCTGCAAGATCAATTCTGCCCCCTGATCCGCCCCCAACGTTAGAACACTCAAGATGCTTTTGGCGTTCGCCTTTCGTTCACCGTGAATGGCGGTAATAGCGCTTTTGAACTTGTTAGCCGTCTGAACAAAAAGAGAAGCCGGACGTGCGTGTAAGCCCACCTTGTTTTTGATCAATACTTTTGCCTCTACCATGCATACGCCTCATCAATGGGGAATAATCGTCAGGCCCATCCCACAGGCCAACAGTTACGGGTCATAACGTTCATAATTTTACCGAAATTTTAGTTGGCGTGTATGGGCAACTTTGTGAAAATTTCTGCATTCCGGACGATCACTTTGCGCTAGCACAATCAAATTACCCCAATTCTACGGCAAAATATAGTGACACTGATTTGCAGTAAAATCACCCAAAACCTCGGAGAAAAGCAATTATGGATTTACAGACGATGACGTCAAAGCCTCAAAGCCTTTCAATGTGGTTGCGTCGTGACCTCGCGCTTCCCCAAGAGCATGGTGGATGGGTTTTTCTTCTTAGCCCTCTCGTCATCGGTTTAGCCACAGCCGACCGTTCCCCTTCAATGGCCTCGGTTGTGCTTTTGATCACCGCTCTGGCGGCTTTCCTTTTTCGTCATCCTCTTACGTTGGTGATCAAGTCACTAAGTGGACGTCGTTCACGCGCCGATCTATTTGGTGCTATCTTTTGGGCATGTGGCTACGGAATTTTGGGTTTGGTTGGTTTAGGATTCCTTATAGCCCAGGGCTTCAAAGAACTGCTCTGGCTCGCTCTTCCAGCCCTGCCCGTCCTGGCGGTTTACCTCTTTCTTGTCAGCCGGCGTGCCGAACGCCATCAGCCCATTTTAGATTTTGCGGTTGCCCTCGTCCTAGCGCTGGGTGCACCGGCAGCCTATTGGGTCACCGAGGGCGCTTACTCCGCCACCGGTTGGACGCTCTGGGGATTGTGCAGTCTTCACGCTTTAACCTCTATCGCGCACGCTTTCATGCGTTTAGAACAACGACGGTGGCAAAGTATACCTTCTCTTTCAACCCAAATCCGAATCGCCTTGCCCACCCTAGGCTTCAACTTCTTGGCGGTTAGCACAACAGGTTTCCTTTCCGCAATCTCCCTATTACCTTCATGGCTTCCCCTTGCCTACGCCTTACAATTATTTGAATCGGCCCGGGGATTTTGGAAACCTGCGATAGGACAAAAACCCACCCAAATCGGTCTGCGCCAACTTATCGTCAGCGGCCTTTTCACCTTACTTTTCATCGGATTGTGGCACACCTAGAAAATTTCAATCACCCTTTAAGGGCACCGGCCAAAATACCACGGATAAAGTAGCGCCCCAATAGTAGGAAGAATGTTAATGGGATAAGGACGGCGATCAGCGCCGCCGCCATCTGTAGGTTGTATAGCGCCACGAAGCTGCCTTTCACCTCGGCCAACTTGACCTGGATGGTTGTCGTCAGAGGCGTAGATAAAGTTAATGCCAGAAGAAACTCATTCCAAACCTGAGTGAAGATGATGATCGCCACCGAGGCGTACGCCGGAAGCGAGATCGGAGTCACCACGCGGAAGAATATCTGCAACTTGCTGGCCCCATCCACCTCGGCAGCTTCCTCCAACTCCCGTGGCACTGAAAGAAAGAAGGTTCCCATCAACACCGATGCCAACGGCACATTGAGCACCAGATAACTAAGAATCAAACCGGCATGGGTTAACGCCAAACGCGTTAGCGCCATCAATTGCACCAGTGGGATCAACACCACCTGGTAGGGAAGATAAAGCGCAATCCCAACCAGGATAAACAAAAACCGCACCCATCCTGCCCGCACACGCGCCAGGTAATACCCCCCCAAGGCACCGAAGAACGTAGCCAAAAGGGTCACCGTAAAGGAAATAATTGAAGAATTCCTCAGTGCTGGCGCTATCAGCCGCAATGCCGTGGCATAGTTCTCCCATTGAAGGTTTCCACTTAGCACCAGATAGGTGCGTTGGGTGATCTCTACCGGTGTCTTCAGCGAGGTAGCAAACATAACGTAAATGGGCAAGAGATAACTGACCGTTAAGAAGGCCAGTGCTAAAACGGTAAGCAGAAACAGAATTGGGTTGCGGCGAATTATTCGAACCATCGTTGAAACGCGTAGAGGGTATAGGGGATGACAACAATGAATGCAATCAAAAAGATGATGACACCCAAGCCGGCCCCAAGCGCAACGAGATGCTGTTGAAAGGTGGCAATGAACATAAAGAAGGCCAGCACATCGGTTGAATATCCCGGCCCGCCAAAAGTAACGATATAAACGATATCGAATACCTTAAGGGTCGAGATCAATAGCAACGAGACCAACACCAGCAAACCGCTCCGGATGTTGGGCACGATGACATCAAATAAGATGCGCAATTTGGAAGCGCCATCCACTGTGGCGGCTTCAACCATTTCTTGAAGTTCTGTGGTGCGGAACGACGATTGCAAGATGATGACCGCAAAGCCCAGATATTGCCAGATAAATATCACAATAAGCCATAGGGTAGCCGTTTTAGGGTCATTAACATAGTTAGAAACCAGAAAATTAAGCCCAAACGCCCTGAAGATGGTATTCAAAACCCCCTTATCCGGCTGGTACATCCAGGACCAAATGGTACCCGTGACGATAAATGACATCGCCACCGGATAGAGGATCAGGGTGCGCACATAACCCTCAATGCCTCGAATCGGGCTGATTTCCAACAGATAAGCAATAAAAAGTGCAATGATGACCGTCGGCACCACCCCCAACAGCAACCAGCGCAAGTTGTTGCGCACATCCACCCAGAACCGATCCAAGCCCACCATCAATTGATACCACTTTAGACCCGCGAAACGGAAATTGGGAGCCGTGCCCGACCAATCCGAAAAAGATACATAAATCGTCCATAATAGCATGCCGTATAGGACGATCAGAAAGATCAATAAAGGCCCCAAAAAGACCAGCGTCTCTCCTAATCGGAAACGAATCGTTCGCTTCTCCAAGGCACCCTCTCAGCCGATAGGTAGAAAGAGCCTTCCCCTCCCCATATAAAGGGGGGAGAAGGCTCTTTTCAGGCGAGCCATTTTATGGCCACTGGTACCAGGCCGCTCCTTCTTTCACCTGGTAGGTGGTGAAGAGGTCGCCCACCGTCTTGATCGTAGCATCTACATCCGGTGCGACGACAAAGGCGGCAATGGCGTCCCAGTAAGCCTGCGTGAATGAGAAGGGAGCGATGCTACCATGCTGATCGAGAATCAACTTGGTAGGATTCTCGCGCACGTAGGTCATCAACTCCTGGCGGATGGGATCCGGAAATTCTTTCGGGTCAATGTCAATGCGCGCGAACAAACCGCCCTGGATGACATCAGTCGGGATTTGCAACTCCGGCGAGGCAACCACACGCAGCCAGTCCATGGTGGTCTTTGGATGCGGCGCGCCCTTGGTCAAGCCGTAAGTATCAGGATGGAAGAGCAAGATGCGCTCGGGTTTCTGCGGGAAGGTCACCGCACCGAATTCCTGCCCTGGCGTCCAACCACGGCTCTTGAAATAGCCGATAGCCCAGGTTCCCATGATCACCATCGCCGAATCACCCGAAACCAGCAGACCGCAGGATTCATCCCAGGTCAAACCAGGGTTGGTCGTGTTGATGTAGGGGATTAACTCCTTGAATTTCTCCAAGGCGGTCTTGAAGGTGGCATCCGTCTTAACATCAATCTCACCCTTGTAGAGTTTGACGTAGTATTCCGGACCACCCACCTCTAGCAAGATGCTGTCGAAGACGAACGCCGCACCCCATTTCTCCTTCGCGCCCAAGGCCAGCGGCGCCATATTGGGCTTAGCCGCTTTGATAGCCTTGGCTACGCTGATCAATTCATCAAACGTCGTGGGTGGGGTAAGTTTAAGTTCCTCGAAGAGTGGTTTGTTGTAGTACAGGATGTTCTGGATATGCATGTTGAGCGGTACCGTATACGGATGCCCATCAATGGTCACCGCATTAGCCAGCGGTTTCGGGATCACATCCGCATATTTCAATTCCGCCCATAGGTCATCCAGGGGCACCAAATACCCACCATCCACGTATGACTTCAATTCTGCCCCACCCAGGGTTTGGAACGTGTCGGGTGGTAGGCCTGCGGAGAGACGCGCTTGAAGCACTACGCGATGGGAGACACCGCCACCCCCCGCAACTGGGTTCTCAACAATTTCCACATCGGGGTACTTATCCTTGAAGGCCTTGAACATGGCATCCGCGGCTTCGCGCTCACCGCCTGCCGTCCACCAGTGGAAGATTTCCAGTTTGCGTTCCTCCGGCTTAGGGGTCGCGGTCACGACCACTTCACGGACCTCAGGCGTCCCTTTGACCTCAACGACCTGAGTCACCACGACCGTCTTGACCACCTCCTGAGGTTGGCAGGCTGCTAACACCAAACTCAAGACGGCCAGAACGGTCGTCACAATCAACCATCGCTTGCTCATATTCTCCTCCTCCTGAACGAGCACAGGGTAAGACTCATGAGAGGATGCATCACAAACAGATATGTCACCCCTTCACAGGGTGGCTATATAATCCTTTGATTGGGGGTCTCTAATACCGCAGATAGCACCACCTCCTCTCCACCCTTTTGGTCAGCGATGCAATCTGAAATGACCCATTTAATCGCGATTCGAAAACAACGGGTGATCTTGCCCGATAGTGAGAACGTTACGTTATGTCACCCACATAATCGTTGATCATCGTTATACACAATATATACAATAGCACGACTTCCGCGTTTGTCAAGAACCTTGGGAAAAATTCACCTCCACCCCCATAACCCTTTCCAACCCAACGCATCTAAGACACCCCCCGCCTTCCCAAAAGCAGGGCCAAAACCGGCGGAAGACCAAGAATTAAAAGCCATAATACACCACTAACTTGATTCAATCGCAGTGGTTCAGCCAACGCCGTGATACCCCCCACCGCCAGAACACTCCCTACCCAAGCACGCCACAGACTGACCCGGAAACCCATCCGCCGCCACGTCAAGTAAACCCCCAAGCCAGCGCCCAGAGCGATCCCTATCAGGGCTCCTAAGATCCCTAGCGCCAGATCTGCCAAGCCAGCGCCTCCTTGCTGGCGGCCAATCATTCCTCCTACTAAAACCCCTAAGACCATAAGCGTCAGTTCTCCTAAAACTCCCCCTATGAAGGCTAATAAATAGATGCGCTGATAATTTTTTGGCATATCAATCGCTCCGGTACGAATGGATCCACCCCATTTTAGCATAGGGTTTTCAACCGTGCTTTCTAAATCTTAAAAAACAGCCCTGGCGCAGGTTGTACCTGATACCAGGGCTAAAAAGCCCACACTCGTCCCTTAGTTCAACGGGCGCGGTTGCTGTTGCGTAATGCAGTGGATATTTCCCCCACCTAATAAGATCTCTCGCGCGTAAACGCCGACCACCTTGCGTTCCGGCATCAGTTCCTGAAGTGCAGCTAAGGCTGGCGCATCATGAGGATCGTTGAACACCGGCACCACTGCGCCGCCGTTGGCCATATAGAAATTGATGTAGGACGCCGCAAGACGGTCGCCTTCACGCCGCGGTAATGTTCCTTCAATAGCATCCACCCATTCGCTTTCCTCTTTCGTGATATAAACCGGATTGGGTTGATGAATTTTATGCACCTGCAGGCGGCGTCCTCGCGCATCTCTGGCCTGCATCAGGATTTCATATGCTTCGGCTGAAATATCATACTGCGGGTCCTGCTTGTCGTCTGTCCAGGTCAACGCTACCACCCCTGGCCGGATGAAACAACACAAGTTATCCACATGGCCGCTAGTTTCGTCATTATAAACGCCGCGCGGTAACCAGATGATGGTCTCTACGTTGAGGTATTCGCTCAAATAACGTTCGATCTCTTCGCGCGTTAGTTCGGGATTGCGGTTGGGATTAAGAAGGCATTCCTCGGTAGTAATCAACGTACCCTCGCCGTCCACATGAATGGAGCCGCCCTCTAACACCAACGGCGCTTTATAAACATCCACCCGTTCGATCTCAGCCACTTTGCGCGCAACCAGGTTGTCCTGATCCCAAGGGAAGTATAAGCCACCCTTTAATCCACCCCAGGCATTAAACTCCCAATCCACCGCACGAATTTCACGCCCATTGGTCACAAAGGTTGGTCCGCAATCACGTATCCATGAGTCGTTATAGGACATTTCAACCACGCGCACTTCAGGGGGGAGTAAAGATCGCGCATTCAAAAACTGCGCCGCAGAAACGCCCATTGTAACCGGCTCGAATTGCGCAATGGCCTTGGCCACCTCAGTAAAGGCACGTTGAGCCGGCTTAGCACCCAAGCGCCAGTTATCCGGGCGCTCCGGCCATAGCATCCAACAACCCGTATGGGGCTCAAACTCACCCGGCATCCGAAAACCATCTTGCTTAGGGGTCGTATCCAATCGTCGTGACATGGTTCTACCTCCTAGAAACTGTTTCCTAACCGGCCTCGCCTGCGCGTTCAGCACGCAGTAAGCGTTGGCGTCGTGCCACCAATACCTCTCCGATGACTAAGGTAACCAACACCCCGCCTAGAACAGGAAGCGCAAACGTCCAATCAACCGGCTGACCCGGCACCCACACGAAAAAGAGGATCGCCTGAGCAATAAACATCTCGCACAATGCTGTCATGATCCATGCCATTGGTATGCCGCCGGGTACCTGATAAGGGCGCGGCGTCGTGGTATCAGTCAAACGTAATTTCAAGAAAGCCGGGAACATGACTAAATATGGGAGCAGGAACACTATCGAACTGAAGGCGAAGAGGCTCCAGAACAGATCCTCCGCTGTGGCGGCAAAGAAACCGTAGAGAATGATCACTGCGGTTGAGATGATCCCGGTAATCAGATAGGCTCCAAGCGGGGTTTTGTTGATTGGATGGAGGCGACCAAACACAGCCGGCAGAACACCTTCATTGGCCGCTTCGGCGGCACTGCGATTCGCCCCCATCGTCCACACCACCATGTTAGTCAGAAAGGTGTAAAGAGCCCCAATGCCTAAAAGCGTCACCAGCCCCTCACCCAAGGCGCTTTGACCGAGCAATACCCGTAGGGTGTCAATGATCCCGGAAATTAATCCCAATTGTTCCAGCGGTAATGCCATCAACATCCCTAATGTCCCCAGCAGGTAGAAAAAGGCGATGAGCACCCCAGCTGTAATGATCGCTATTGGAACATCTCGCTGTGGATTTTCCATCTCTTCGCCTGCTCCGGACATTAACTCAAAACCCATAAAATTGAACACAATCACGGGTAAAAATGCCAACCCCGCATCCCATGTAGGGAGCAGAGCGCGGAAGGAAAGGTCGTTAGCGACACCGTGCTGTGAGGCATAATAGAATGCTCCCAAGCCAATCACCAGGATAATTGTGATCTTCAAAATCGCCCCCACATTGGGCACCCACTTGCCGACATCAAGTGCAATGATCCCAATCCCTACCGTAATCCAGGTCATCAGGATTCCAATCCCAATTTGCCCCCACAGTGGTAAATCCGGGAAAAACATCTGCGCAAACATGCCGGCAAAGAGGATATAGACAGAAGGCATCCACAAAGCCACGTTGACCCAGTATAGCCAGGTCACCCGCGCTGCCCAGGTTTCTCCAAACGCCCGCCGCACCCAAGCATAAATTCCCCCCTGCTCAGGATAGGTGGAGCCCAACTCGGCGGTAATGAGCCCGTAAGGGATAAAGAAAAAGAAGAGCGTGATGATCCACCATGAGACCGCCGAAGGGCCAATCGCCGCCGCCGGCGCTAACGTATCCACAACCAAAATAGCCGCGACGGTGAACAAAATCATGTCAAAGCGTCGTAGGGTCTTTTTGAAGCCCCCTGATTTTTCTAATTGTCTTTCTACCGTCATGACATTCCTCCCCAAAAAGTGGATTTATCGAAGAACAAAAAGTAGGGATGGGCGTCAAACGCCCATCCGCTCCGCTAAGAACGCCTGTATTTTCCCGCTGTGATAGGCTTCCACTTCGGGGCTTGGCCGCTTCAAGCGAGGATACACCAACCACACCAGGATTCCCTTTTCGGTATGCAACCGATTTTCAGCCTGATCATAAATGATCGAGCGCTCTGAATCCATCACCTCATCCGTTACTTCAACCCCTCGCGAAGCCGGTAAACAGTGCATAAATTTGCAGTGGGCCGGCGCATGCTTGAGTAGATCCATGTTGACCTGGTAACGAGGCATGAACGCCTTGCTCCGCTCCGGGATCTCGGCTTCCTGCCCAACCCACCACCACAAATCGGTGTAGATGAAGTCAGCATCCTTGACCGCCTCAATCGGATCTTCGGTAATACGTAAGGTGCCACCTGACACCCGACAGTTCTCTAACGCCATCTTGACCCAGGCTTCAGGCGGCTGATAGCGTTTGGGAGCCGCATGCGTAAAATGCATTCCCAACCGTGTACAAATTAACATCAAGGACGAGAGCACATTGGTGGCATCGCCGATGAAGGTTACGCGCAGGTCTTCCAAGCGTTTACCTTCCGGCATATGCTCCATCATGGTCAACACGTCACACACCACCTGTGTCGGGTGGTTGTAGTCGGTCAAGCCATTGATGACCGGCACCGTCGCCGTTTGGGCCAACCCCACAATGGTCTCGTGTTTCAACGTGCGTGCCATGATCACATCTACCATGCGCGAAAGCACACGTGCCGTATCCGCTAGCGACTCGCGCACCCCCAAGTGAATCTCGCCCGGCTTGAGGTACAAGGCATGCCCGCCCAACTCCGTCATTGCTACCTCAAACGAGACACGGGTGCGGGTGGATGGCTCTTCAAAAATCATCGCCAGACTGGCATCTTTAAGTAGTTTGGGGGTACAGCCTTGCTTGTCGGCCTCTTTGATCAGACGCGTCAGCCTGATCAAATCGAGTAATTCTTCCTTGGTAAAATCTTGTGTATCAATGAAGTGTCGTAAAGTCATAGTTACCTCTCTAGAAATTTCCGGATCGGAATATAATTATTCCGTTTGCGATAACATGATAGCATATTTAACCACGACATTCAAGCGATATCGGAATTTATGTGATCAATATCCCACCCCAACGTGACAAATGTCGCCAGTTAGTGAAATTGCTTCCCCAAAACATTTGCGCCCTAACCCAAATGATGTTCTAATTGAGTCATGATTCTTCGTAATGCAAAGTGGATTAAACGGGCGGCCTTTTTCCCCCTGAGCCGCGTCCTACTCATGACTATTCTGCTAACCGCTTCCATTGGAGCAAGTCTTGTTTCCGCTCAGGGACTCGGTTTAACCCGCGTTGCTTTTATCAATGTTGGACAGGGGGATAGCATCTGGATCCACGGTGAAGATCAATACGACGTTCTCATTGATGGTGGACAATCATCAGCGGGGCCAACGGTTGTGGCTTATTTGCAAAACCAAGGCATTGACGATATTGACCTGCTCATCATCACCCATGGCGATTCCGATCATATCGGCGGCTTGATCCCGGTCTTACGTTCCACCCTCACTATCGAAGCCGTGGCTGATAATGGGCTCCCGTGCACAACCACGACCTGCCAAACCCTCACCGCCGAGACCGCCAAACGTGGCCTAACACCTACACCTCTGGCCGCCGGACAAAGCATAAACGCCGGGTTGGTCACCTTGTATATCTTAAACCCCCAATCTATTCCCAGAGGTGACGATAATGATGACTCGGTGGTCATAAGGGCCGTACATGGACAAATGGCCATTCTGCTCACCGGTGATATCAGTACCACCGCCGAAGCCACGTTGATGGCCAACGGGTTTCCCCTTCAGGCGCAGGTACTCAAGGTAGCCCACCACGGAAGTAAGTACAGCACCGGTGAAAACTTTCTGGCCACCGTTCAACCCACTACCGCGGTCATCTCAGTCGGCCCAAATTCCTACGGTCATCCCGCACCTGAAACGCTGGACCGTTTGACCGCCAGCGGCGTCCAAACACTGCGCACGGATCAAATGGGCACCATTGTCCTTTACAGCGATGGTAACACTTTCTGGATAACTCAAGTTACGAACACAATATTTCTCCCGTTGATCTTAAGGGAGTTCCCATCTTTACCGCCCCCCACCTCAACACCAATCCCATCTCCTTCGTTAGTAAAAATCACTTATATTGAGTACAATCCGCCCGGCGATGATGTTCAGGGCGAGTATGTCGAGCTCCAAAACCAGGGTGGAAGCGTTCAATCCCTAACCCATTGGACGCTTTCTGACCAAGCCGGCAATACCTATACATTTCCCGATACCGTTATCGGCAGTGGGCAGACCATAAAAGTCTGGACTAAAGCAGGCACCAACGATAGCCAGAATCTATACTGGGGGCGCAATCAAGCCGTTTGGAATAACGACGGTGATTGCGCGTATTTGAAAGATAGCAACGGCAAATTGGTCTCTACCTATTGCTATTCGCCCTAGGGCCTACTCCTCAATAAAGTCTTCTGCAGGGGGCATCCATTCGTCAATATTACGCAAAATGCGCGGCACCAATGCATATCCTTTGACATGGACACCGGGAATACCGGGTAAAACACTACGTAAGAACTCGCGCAATTGTTCGTTATTCTTAAAACGCACCTCAATTGAAAGATCCTGAGTGCCTTGGCCGAACGCCAAATACGATACCTCAGGCATGGCCAGCAAGGCATTTATCACCGCCTGTTCCCGTTCCAGATCCACTTCCAAAAAAATGTCCGCCGTGATGATGTAACCAAAATACGCCGGATCCACAATACATGTCAATCGAACGGCACCTGCCTCAACCATGCGGTCAATCCGGTTGCGCACCGTGCGCTCATTTAAGCCCAATTTACGCGCAATTTCAGCCGCCGGCTTTCGGGCATCCACCTGCAGTTCTTGGAGAATTTGATAGTCAATCAGATCAAAAGAATGACGACGCATAAAAAAATGACCACCTCTCGTGGATTCCGACCACGCAGGATACTATAGCATTACCGTTTCGGAAACGCAAGAGGGAATTTCGATCCAATTACCGAAACTGCGGGGCTTCGGCCAACCCCCGTCCCAGCAGAAATGACCACTGAGCAGGGCGCCTCTGCCACAACCGCCACCAGGCAACTGTATCACGCAGTGTTTCTTCGATAACACGCGTTTGATATCCTAAATATTCCCGCGCTTTGGCCGAAGAAACCCGAAAGGAATCGCTGACCGTTTCAATGGCATAAGGGGTAAACCGAGGACGCAAATTAAACCAACGCGCAACCATCAAGTTAATTTTGGCTATACGCATAGAAAAGTCGCGAGGAAGCATTATTACCCTCACCGGGCGTCCGGTTATTTCCCCCACCTTAGTCAACATCGTCTTGATCTCAATCCAGGTGCCTGAAAGCAGATAAATTTCACCCCGCTTTCCTTTCTCTGCGGCTAAAATGAGCCCTTGGGCAACATCCCGCACATCCACAAAATCAAAGCCCCCATCCACCGCGAGGATAAGGCGTTGCTTCATTGCCTGTCGTACCAAGCCGCCCATTTCCGAACCGAGAAAATCATATGGGCCAATGATACCGGTCGGGCAAACGATAACCCCATCTAACCCTTCACGGATTGCCCTTTTCATCAAAAGCGAAGCGGCTGCCTTGGAACGGTCATAAATCCCTGCCGGATTTTCCGGATCAAATGGCAGTCGCTCGTCAACCATCTCCGCTGCCTGCGGGCGCTTCAGCGCGTGGATGGAACTGGTATAAATAAGCCGCTTCACCCCCGTGGCTAAGGCTGCGCGAATCACATTCTGTGTGCCCTCTACATTAACTCGCCATACCTTTTCATCCATTCCAGGGCGAATAGCAATCAGACTCGCCAGATGATAGACTTGGTCTACCCCTTGCATGGCAAAGCGCAGGATGTCCTCATCCAAAACATCCCCGGGCACCACCTCTACCGGCAGTCCCTCCAAAGGCAGTAAACTCTCTCCACGTAAGACCAACGCCCGAACTCGCTCACCCCGGGCAACCAAGTTTCGCACCAAGACGTTCCCCAAATGCCCGGTTGCACCGGTGACTAAAATTGTCATCCCAACCTCCTCTTTCTTAAATACCGACCAGTTGGTATAATTTTAGCCGATTAACGTCTTACGTCAAGGAGATTCAACATGCGTAAACAAGAACGGGCTGAAGAAACACGGCGGCGGATATTAGAGGCCGCGCGCCAAGTCTTTGCCGGCCAGGGCTATCAGGCAACCGGTGTAGCTGAAATTTGCCAACGCGCCGGAGTAACCAAAGGTGCTTTCTTCTACCATTTTCCGACCAAACAGGCCCTCTTCCTCGCCCTATTGGAAGATTGGCTGTCTCAACTCGACCAATACCTAAACCCTGAACGTTATCTAGGGAACAACGTTGCCCAAAACCTATATGCCATGGCCGATTTGTTAAAAGACGGATTAACTCAGGGGCGTGATTATTTACCCATGTTTCTCGAATTCTGGTTACAGGCCGCCCGCGATCCTGCGGTGTGGCAAGCCACCATTGAGCCCTACCGACGCTATCGCACCATCTTCGCCAACCTTTACTCTCAAGGTGTAAATGAAGGTTCCCTGCGTAACGCGGATCCCAACCTGGCCGCCGTGGCTATGGTCTCTTTGGCTTTAGGTCTGCTCTTGCAAGGACTAATGGATCACGAAAGCGTCAACTGGGAGGAAGCCGCGCCAGCTGCGTTTCGCTGGGTGCTCAGTCTTATGGTACCAGATCCTACCATAATCGCTTGAAAGCGCACCGCCTACTAGGGCGTTGGCGTTGGCGCCCAAAGTCCCAATCCTTCTTCCCGCGCCCGGCGCTCCGCCGCCCGAAACACCTCGGCACACGCAACATCCGGTGGGTAACGTAAAGTGTTAGCATAACCACCGCGTACTAATTCGTAGTTAACAAACACTTCGCCAACTAAAACATAACGCAGAAGGCGGCCATAACGATCGGTTTCACTCACGTCTTTGATCAAGGTGACCTCTCGCCCATCCACCAACGCCTGATTACGGGCTGCCGCCTCTTCACCGAAGTATTCAATCTGAGTTGTACTTTCAGGGGTATCTATCCCAATATAACGAACCTTATATGGCGTTCCATTTACTTCGACCTCAATCGTGTCTCCATCAACGACTTTGACGACTCTACCCTGTTCTCGCGTTGTGTTGGTTGGCAAACAGGCTAACGCACCGGAATCGGTGAAAATAGGAATTGGCTCCGGTGTGATCGTAGCTTCATCCAAGGATGACTTTTCTCCGGATGCCAAGGTGTCTAGCAGAGCAAGCAGAAGCAACACCAGGATTGTGATGAGCAGGGTTACCGGTGAAAGTTGACGACGTTGCACAGAACGAGAGGAACCACGTTTAGCCATATAAACTCCTAGATGCATAATTTGGAGATAGACTCTTGTTGTACTGCGGTTCTTTGAATTATACCGATCCGCCGATTGACACACCCTTCTGAGTTTTCTATAATGGTTTTAGTCCGTAATGTTCGAACATTCGGTCAGCATAACATTATAAAGTGATCCCATCCAATTACTCCCAATTATCCCCTAATCCTAACCAAAGGAGCGCCCCATGCATAAAATCACCCTTCTTGGAACCGGCCTGATCGGTCAATTTTATGCCGCTAGCCTAATTGGCATGCGTAATCGCGACGAGATCAAGGTGGTCTATTCGCGCTCTCCCGAAAACGCGCGCAAGTTTGCCGAAAAGTGGCGTATTCCCCACTGGACCACCGACTTGGCTGAAGCCATCCGTAACCCCGAAACCGATGTTGTGGTCATCGGTTTGCCCAATCACTTGCACAAAGAGGCCGCATTGCTCGCCGCCGAGGCGCGAAAAGCCGTCCTTTGTACTAAGCCTCTTGCGCGTACCGCGGAAGAAGCCTGGGATATGTTAGAGGCTGTAGAAAAAGCGGGAGTGTTTCACGGCTACTTAGAAGATCTGGTTTACACTCCGAAGACCCTCAAAGCCTTGGAAGCTGTACGCCAGGGCGCTTTGGGCAAAGTGCTGTGGGCACGGTCACGGGAAACCCACGGCGGTCCCCACAGCGATTGGTTTTGGAAAAAGGAATTTTCCGGGGGCGGCGCGCTGATTGATATGGGCTGTCACTGCATTGAAATTGGCCGCAATTTTATTGGCAAAGATGTTCGTCCCGTTGAGGCAATGTGCTGGGCCGATACCCAGGTACATCCGATTGAGGCCGAAGACCACGCCATTGGACTGGTTCGTTATGAAAACGGTGCCATTGGTCAATTCGAGGTAGCCTGGAATTTCCGCGGTGGCATGGACTTACGCGATGAAGTGGCTGGTACCCAAGGGACAATTTGGCTCAATCATTGGCTGCGTACCGGGTTCGAACTTTTCACCGCGGTTGGGCCCCAAGGGTATGTCGCCGAAAAAGCCGAAGGAACAACCGGATGGCTTTTCCCCGTCGGTGATGAAATTGGTGCGTTGGGGTATGTGCATATGTTCCTCGATCAACTCAACGCCCTAGATCAGAAGCGCACCCCGATGGAGACTTTTTATGATGGCTATGTAGTGAACGCCATCATGGACGCTTGTTATCGTTCCGTCCAAAGCAAACGCTGGGAGCCAATCGTTCTGAAAGAATGGCGTGGCGGAGAACAGGGTGTAACGCAACAAGCCCTCGCCGAATACGATGTTGACCATTGGATTATCAAGACCGAGAAAATGCCCGACGGTAGTCTCAAATACATCCTGCGCCACAAGCAAAGCGGTGAGATCACTCAAAAAATCGTACCACCAGCGAATTGAGGAACATGACAACCGGCAGAGATCTCCCCAGGAACATCTCTGCCGGTTGTCAAACAAACCATACAATTATCGAACTTAGTCAAAGAAAGTTGGAAAAAATAACACTTTTGCTACTTTACTTACAAAGTTGAATTTGCTATAATCAAAATACCATTCCCGCCCCAGGTTGTGCCCATGTCCCAGCCTTCCCCTTATGTTCTCAGCCGCGCCGAGAAAATGATCGTAGATCTGCTCAGCCAGCATGGAGCGCTCAGCCGCACCGAATTGGCTTGGCGCACAGGCTATTCTCGCGCTAAAATCGGCGCCGCCGTACAAAGTCTGATCGAGCGTGGTATCCTCGAAGAAGTGGGGGACGATGAGTCACGAGGTGGCCGGCGGGCGCGGTTGCTCAATTTTGCGTCCAACATCGGCTACATTTTCGGGGTTGATGTTGGGGCTACGAGTGTAGATATTGCTCTCTCCGATTTTACTGGTCGCATTCTTTCCCGCTTTGACACCCCTGCCGATGTACGAGACGGCCCTGATGTTCTGTTGGGCATGATCAAGGATCAAATGTTGATCATGCTTCAGGAAGCGGGTCTCGCCCCTGAGCAAATTCACGGCATTGGCATCGGCGTTCCTGGACCGGTCGAATTCTCAACGGGCCTTCTTATTGCTCCGCCGATTATGCCGGGTTGGGAGGCCTTCCCCATTCGTGAGTATTTCAATCGTGTTTTCACTCAGGCTATTGTCATCGTGGATAACGATGTGAACGTCATGGCGCTGGGTGAGCTGCGGCGGGGCAAGAACATTAACGCTCAGAACTTCATTTTTATTAAGATCGGCACCGGTATTGGCTGTGGGATCGTGTGCCAGGGCAAAATCTATCGTGGTAGCAGTGGGTGCGCAGGAGACGTTGGACACATCTGCGTAGATTACAACGGGCCTATCTGTCATTGCGGCAACCGCGGGTGTGTCGAAGCAATGGCTGCCGGGCCGGCTATCGCTGCCAAAGCCATGCAAGCCGCCCAAGAAGGACGCAGCCCGATTTTGCAACAGTTAATGGAGAGCAACAACGGCGTTCTGACCGCTAAGGATGTCGGCATTGCTGCCGCCCGCGGGGATCGTATTTCAATCGGCTTAATCCAAGAGTCGGGCAAGTTAATCGGGGAAATGTTGGCCGGGGTGGTGAATTTCTTCAATCCCAGTCTCATCTTAATCGGCGGTGGGGTCAGCAATATCGGGTATCAATTGCTTTCCTCGATTCGCCAAGCCGTGCTTGCCCGCTCGTTACCCCTCTCCACGCGAGACCTTCGAATCGAATATAACTCCCTGCGTGGCGAGGCCGGAATTTATGGTGCGATATACCTGGCATTGGAACACATTTTCACCACGTCTAACGCACCGGGTTTTGAAGATGATGAGTGATCTCTACTGAAAGGAGGTGGTTTCAGTTCCATACGCACTTCCACGAAGGATATTCTGACGTCCCCCTGTTTCCAAAATCCATTTTGTAGGCTTTGCAAGGAGGAGTGAGACATGTCTGAACGAAAGTACCGTCCCCTCATTTGGCTGGTTAGCCTGTTGGTCATCCTGGCAATGGTGCTGACGGCTTGCGGCGGACAACCCACGACTGCCCCCACCCAACCCGCTGGCGGACAGCCCGCCACCCAACCCCCCCAGTGGCGGCGAACAACCCGCAAAGAAGTTCACCATCGGCATCTCGAACCCCTTCGTAGGTAGCGAATGGCGCTCCCAGATGATCAAAGACCTCCAAGAAGTCAACGCCGAATACATGGCTCAAGGCATCACCAACGAACTCATCATCGAGTCTTACGACACCGATGTCCAGGGCCAGATCCAGCAAATCCGTAACCTCATGAACAAAGGCGTTGACGCCATCATCGTCAACCCCTCCGATGCCGCCGGCCTCAACGCCGTCCTCCAAGAGGCCATTGACGCCGGTATCCTCGTCGTCTCCGTTGACCAGGAGGTCTCCGCCAAGGGCGCCATCAACGTCGCCATTGACCAGGCCGAATGGGCCCGCATCAGCGCTCGCTGGCTGGTCGAGAAACTCGGCGGCAAGGGCAACGTGGTCATGATCAACGGCATCACCGGCCACCCCGCTAACGAGGCCCGCGTCAAAGCCGCCACCGAGGTCTTCCAGCAAGCCGGCATCAACATCCTCAACAGCGTCGAGGGCAAGTGGGATCAGGCCACCGGTCAACAGAAGATGGCTGACATGCTCGCCGCCTACCCCAACATTGACGGCGTCTGGGCACAGGACGGCGTAGCACTGGGTGCCCTGCGGGCCGTCCAGGCGGCTAACCCCGCCAAATGGCCGGTCATGGTCGGCGAAGCCCGCGCCGGATACCTCCAGGCCTGGAAGGAAGTCCTCCAGACCAAACCTGACTTCGAGTCCATCGGCGTCATCAACCCGCCCGGCCAGTGCGCAACCGGCCTCCGCGTCGCTATCAAATTGCTCCAAGGAAAACAACTCAAGGACGGTATCCTCAAAGGCGCTGCGGGCAATACGCTCTACGTGCCGATCCCGGGTGTTGTGACCAAAGATAACTTCGAGACCTACTATGAAATGGTCAAAGATAAGACCGACTGGTACACCCTGGATTCGGTCATGAACGATCTCGAAGTCAGCGCGTTCTTCAAATAAGTCCTATGAATGAGGTGTCACTTTCCGCTCAACATCTGGTCAAACATTATGGGGGCGTTGTCGCTCTAGCCGATGGTAACCTGGAGGTTAACCCCGGCGAGGTCATGACCCTGGTGGGTGCCAATGGGAGCGGGAAGAGCACCCTGGGCAAGATCGTTACTGGAGTAGTCGCTCCCGATGGGGGGCGGCTACTCCTCAACGATCGCGAGGTGATCTTCCGCACCCCCCATGCAGCGCGCGAATTGGGTATTGTGGCTGTTTATCAAGAACTATCGCTGGTTCCCCGCATGACCATCGCGGAAAATATTTGGCTAGGGCATGAATGGGAACGTGCCGGCGGCATCTTGCGCCATGCGGAGATGCGCCAGCGCACCCAAGAACTCTTGGCGCTCTTTGAGGGCACGACTCATAATCACTTAGATCCTGATATGCCCATTTCTGCCCTCTCACCGGGAGAAAAACAAATTGTTGAGATCCTGAAAGCCCTCTCTTGGCAACCCTCGGTACTGTTTTTGGATGAGGCGACGGCTTCGCTCGATTCGCGCCAGGTTAATCGCCTATTTGATCTGATCCAAGACTGGAAACGTCAGGGAATGGCGATTGTTTTTATCTCCCACCGCTTAGATGAAATTTACCGCATCGCGGATCGGGTGACCGTTTTACGCAACGGCCGCACGGTAGCCGCCGCTCCAATCAATGAACTTAGCAAACAGGAATTAATCAATCTGATGATTGAGGGGGGTGTCGCCACCCGCACAAACGGTAAGCACCTCGAAGTATCCACTGCCGAGGAGATTTTGCGGGTCGAATCGCTCTCTACCACTACCCTACGTGCAATCAACCTAGTCCTTCGGCGCGGTGAACTGGTGGGCCTGGGTGGATTACAAGGCCAGGGACAGGCAGAACTCCTACTCGCCCTCTTTGGTGCCATCCCCTATTCGGGACAAATCTACCTCTACGGACGTCCGGTTGTATTGCGCCGTCCCCAAGATGCCATGCGCCACCAGATCGCCTACGTCCCTGGAGAACGCAATACCGCCGGTTTACTCCCCATCCAATCCATTCTGGACAATTTACTCCTACCCTCTTGGAAACACTACGGTTTTCCACTTCGCATTCGGCAAGCCCAAGCCGACGCCATGGCTATTGCCAGCGGTTTAAAACTGGTGATGGCCAATCTAGACCAACCGATCAACACCCTCAGCGGTGGTAACGCGCAAAAAGTTGTGCTCGGAAAGTGGCTGCTGCGCCGCCCTCAGATCCTCCTGCTCGACGATCCCACCAAGGGGGTGGATGTCGGCACGAAAAGCGAATTCTACAAGATTCTCTCTGACCTGCGTGCAGAAGGCACGAGCATTCTTTTCTACAGCACCGATGATGAAGAGTTATTGGGACTGTGTGACCGGGTGTTGGTATTGCACGACGGCAAGATCACAGCCGAATTGTCAGGTGAGCGACTGGTGCATTCAGAACTTGTGGCTGCCGCCATGGGCAGCAGTACCTAGGAGTAGGTCATGAAAGCAGCATTGAATTCTGGACTGCTTCGCCGCTTAGGGCGCCAGTATTTCCTTTTCTCGCTCCTCTTGTTGATCATAGGCGTTGTGGTTAACGCCAGTTTGCAGGCAAATTTCTTCAAACCTATTGCTCTGGTAGGGTTACTGCGAACTTACCTACCCCTGGTTTTGCTGGCCGCAGGGCAGACCATTGTCATTATCGGTGGAGGGATTGATCTCTCGGTCGGTTCGATCGTCTCCATGGTCAACGTCATCCTGGTCACCCGCATGGGAGCAGAAGCGACCCAGTCCCAAGTTCTGACGGCCGTAGCATTAGGCTTGCTGGCCGGTACCCTGGCCGGGGCACTAAACGGTGCCTGCATCGCCTTCCTGCGCTTTCAACCTCTGGTGACCACTTTCGCCACGTCCTCGATATTTGCCGGTATCGCTGTGTGGGTTCTCCCGCGTCCCGGCGGTAGTGTGCCCGAATTCTTTATGCAGCCCTATCGTAGTGCACCTTTAGGGATCACCTTTCCCCTCTGGGTCATTCTAGGAGTTGCCTTAGTCTGGTGGTATCTACGCTCAACTCGCTTTGGGCGTTACCTCTATGCCACCGGAGGCGACGCTTATGCGGCTTACATGAGCGCTGTCCCTGTTGAATGGATTCGCTTCTTTTCCTATGTTGCCTCCGGCCTGATGGCTGCCCTCAGTGGGCTGTTGCTCACCATGTCCATTGGCACCGGTTCCGCCCTTATCGGGTTAGATATGACCATGCCCTCCATCGTATCGGTGGTTTTAGGGGGCACAGCCCTCAGCGGCGGAGGCGGAGGCGTCATCGGCACCATCCTCGGGGTATTCATCCTAGCCATCATTCGAAATATCATTTCGTTTGCCAATGTGCCATCCTGGTGGCAGACATTGGTAAACGGCTTGGCCGTGATGCTGATCTTGGCCGGCCCAGGTATTTGGGCGCTTATCCGTGGGAGGCGTGAAGCATGAAACGACGCATCAGTCCTACCCTCATCGCGCTTGCCCTTGCCGTGGTGCTATTTTTCCTGGGTGGTTTGATTCAACCCGGGTTTACCTCGTTTGAATTGGCCATGAACATCCTCCGCTTGGCCGCTTTCCTCGGTATCGTTGCCGCGGGACAAACTTTGGTGATCATCAGTGGCGGCGAGGGGATTGATCTTTCAGTAGGTGCCATGGTTACCCTCGGCGCGATTATCTCCTATGGATTGATCAGCAAACGCGACGACCGCATCTGGATCGGCTTTTTGGCTTCACTGGGTGCAGGGGTAATCATTGGCACACTAAACGGCATTGGGGTAGCCTATTTACGCATTCCGCCCTTGGTCATGACTCTAGGTATGGCTACGGTGATCCAAGGGTTAATTTTCGCCGTGACCCAAGGCAGTCTAGAAGGCGGTTCGGCTCCGCTGCTGTCTAAAATCACAACCGAACCCCTCCTTTTGGGTATTCCGGGCATTCTCTATATCTGGGCCGCATTTGCCGGCTTAATGTGGTTGCTGTTACAGCGTACTCGATATGGTAAGAATCTCTTTGCCATCGGCACCAACCGCATTACGGCACGCCTTTCGGGGGTGAACGTCAAAGCCACTGTTGTTGCCACCTATATGCTTTGCAGTACTCTGGCCTCGTTTGGCGGATTTATTTTCCTGGGTTATTATGAGCGGGTTTTTCTCAACCTGGGTAACCCCTATACCCTTCCCTCAATCGCGGCGGTTGTCATGGGCGGGACAGTGCTTTCCGGTGGTGTGGGAAGTTACTGGGGTACCATGGCCGGCTCAATCGTCCTCACCCTAATTACCAGTTTGCTCACCACCTTGCGCATGGAAGAACATCTCCGCCAAATCGTCTATGGACTTATCTTACTCGTCCTGCTGGCCGCTTATGGTCGCCAGCGCGCACTGCGACAATAATTCCGAGAGAGGTCTTTATGGCTTACCCTACCCTAAGTAGTAAGACGATTACCTACGAGCAACTAGCAAAAACCATTGATCATTCGCTACTGCGGCCAGAACTTACCCGCACTGAGGTGATTCAAGGCTGTGAATTAGCCGCACGTTATCATGTCGCTTCAGTTTGCGTGAAACCCTGCCACGTCCGGCTGGCCAGTGAGATCCTTAAGGGGAGCGACGTCGCCGTGGGCACGGTAGTGGGATTTCCGCATGGTTCCTCAACTACTGCGGTCAAAGTCGCCGAAGCCCTCCAAGCCCTTGAAGACGGAGCCACAGAATTGGACATGGTCATCAATATCGGGGAGTTGCGTTCCGGTAATGATGACTTCGTGCGTGAGGATATTCATGCTGTTGTTGCCGCAGCCAAAGGACACATCGTTAAAGTGATCCTCGAAAATGCCTATCTAACCAAGGAACAAATTGTGCGCGGTTGCCAATTGGTTGAGCAAGCCGGTGCACATTTTGTTAAAACCTCCACCGGTTTTGCGCCCAGCGGTGCCACCGTGGAGGATGTGCGCCTGATGCGCGCCTCGGTTAGTCCACGCGTTCAGGTAAAAGCCGCCGGTGGCATCCGCACCCTAGAAGCCATCCTTGAAATTATTGATGCTGGCGCAACCCGCGTCGGAGCCACTGCCACTGCCGCCATATTGGACGCTTTTCGTGCACGCTCAAATACAAGTCAGTAGAGGCAAAATCTTCATTTGGAGGGAACGAACATGAGTAAGAAAGAACCGATCAAGGTTGGGGTTGCCGGCGCCGGTTTTATCGGCCCCGCCCATATTGAAGCACTACGGCGCATCAATATTCCAGTTGTAGGATTGGTTACCGGCTCTCGCGAGGAAACCCAGCAGAAAGTAGCCGCATTAGGGATCCCTAAAGGCTATGATTCCTTTGAAGACATGATCGCCGATCCCGAAATTACAGCTGTTCACCTGGCTACCCCTAACTACCTGCACTATCCCCAAGCCAAAGCCGCTCTCTTGGCCGGCAAACACGTCATTTGCGACAAACCCCTGGCGATGAATAGTCGCGAGTCAGCTGAACTGGTGCAACTCGCTCGTGAAAAGGGTCTGGTCAACGCAATCTGCTTTAACCTGCGCTTCTATCCCCTTATGCATCATGCTCGTTCACTGATCCAGCAAGGTGCGCTGGGTGATCTCTTCATCCTGCAGGGTTCTTACCTCCAAGACTGGCTGCTCTATCCTACCGACTGGAATTGGCGCCTTGAACCGGAATTGGGTGGGACGCTGCGCGCAGTGGCCGATATTGGCTCGCATTGGTTGGATCTCATGACATTCTTGACCGGCCTCAAAGTTAAGGCTGTGATGGCGGATTTCAAAACCTTTATCCCAGTGCGTAAGAAACCCTCTAAACCCGTTGAAACCTACACGGGTAAACTTTTGACCCCTGAAGATTATATTGACCAACCAATTTACACTGAAGATTACGCCTCCATCCTTCTTCACTACGAAAATGATGTGCGCGGGGTGGTGACGGTCGCCCAGGTATGTGCTGGCCGAAAGAACCGCCTCTACTTTGAGATTGACGGCTCCAAAGCAGCCATGGCGTTTGACTCAGAGCGTCCTAATGAACTCTGGTTAGGATATCGCGATAAGCCTAATGAGTTATTACTGAAAGACCCCTCTCTGCTTTCTCCCGAAGCCCGTGCCATTACATCTTACCCGGGTGGACACAACGAGGGCTTCCCGGACATCTTCAAGCAACTTTTCAAGAAAATCTACGCTTATATTGAGCGCGGAGATTACACAGCCCCTACCGACTTCCCCACGTTCTTAGACGGGCATCATGAAATGCTGATCGCCGAAGCCATCGAGCGCAGTGCGAAAGAAGGGCAATGGGTTGAAGTGCAGTATGATCTCTAATCAGAACAGGAGGTTACCATGAAACTCGGATTGTTCAGCGCCGCCTTCCCACAATGGAGTTTGGAACAATTTCTGGCTTGGTCGGCAGAGAATGGCTTTGAGATGGTGGAAATTGCCTGCTGGCCACCTGGTAAAGCCGAACGCCGCTATGCAGGGGTGACTCATATTGATGTGACCAACTTAACCCCTGCCGGGGCTAAAGAGATTCAAGCCATGCTTAAAACCTATGGATTGCAGATATCCTCTCTGGGATATTATCCCAATCCGCTTCATCCCGATCCTGATCATCGCCAAACGGTTATCGAGCACCTTAAGAAAGTGATCCTTGCCGCGGAAATGCTTGAAGTTCCCATCGTAGGCACCTTCATTGGCAAGGACAAAAACAAGACCGTCCCTCAGAATTTAGAAGAATACGCCAAGGTGTGGCCGCCGATTGTCAAGTTTGCCCGTGAACATGGGATCAAGATCGCCATCGAGAATTGCCCGATGATCTTCACGTATGATGAGTGGCCGGGTGGAAACAACCTCGCCAGCACCCCTGCGATTTGGCGCAAGATGTGGGAGATTATCCCGGATGACAACTTCGGCTTGAATCTCGATCCCTCCCACCTTATCTTGCAGATGATTGACTATGTGCGGGTGGTCCATGAGTTCAAGGATCGTATTTTCCATGTACACGCCAAAGATCTGATGATTGACCGCGAAGGTCTCTATAATAATGGTGTACTCTCGCAGGGCATGGGCTGGCAAGTTCCGCGTCTGCCCGGTTTTGGCGAGGTGGACTGGGGTAAATTCATCGGTGCGCTCTATCGCGTTGGGTATGATTACGTTCTGAGCATTGAGCATGAAGACCGTGCCTTCGAAGGTACCGAGGATCTGGTTAAACGCGGCTTTCTGATTGCCCGCGATGTTCTCCGACCTTATGTGCATTAACGAAATCACGGGAGGGGTTTAAAATAAGACAACCCCTCCCCAAAATTTTCTCTGACAACGCAGGTGACTATGAAGGAATGGTATATTGGATGTGATCTGGGTGGCACCAATCTGCGCGCAGCGCTGGTCAATGTCACCAACGGTTCAGTTCGCCAGGCTATCTCAACCCCCACCCTCTCCCGCGAGGGACCCAACGCCGTCATTCAACGCATGATAGACCTGTTCCACCGTGTCATTAAAGAAAGTGGTATTCCCCTTGATGAAATTGGCGGAATAGGTATCGGGGTACCGGGAACGGTGGATATGGAACGCGGGGTCGTTCTATTTTTGCCTAACCTTCCTACGACCTGGCCCAACATTCCGCTTGCCGAATATATTCAAAAAGGGACGACGCTCCCCACGGTCATTCTTAACGATGTGCGTGCCATTACCTTTGGGGAATGGCGTTTTGGGGCCGGTCAAGGCGTGGATACCATGGCCTGTTTTGCCATCGGCACCGGGATTGGCGGTGGTCTGGTGATTAATCGTCAACTGCACCTTGGCTTCGGAGGGACCGCCGGCGAATTAGGACACATCACAGTAGATGTCAACGGTCCTCGCTGTGGATGTGGTAACTATGGGTGTGTGGAGGTGTTTGCTTCAGGTCCGGCCATCGCCGCTATGGGTATTAAGGCAGTGGTACAGGGATGGACCACGCAAATTGGCACCCTGGTGGATTATGATCTAAATCGCATTACACCCGAGGTTATCGCCCGCGCTGCCCGCAACGGCGATGCCATCGCCCGCGAGATCTTTGAAATTGCCGGTGGGTATATCGGTACCGCCGTGGCCAATGTGGTCGTTGCTATTAACCCTCAACGGGTCGTCATCGCCGGTGGCGTTGCCCAAGCCGGAGATTTGCTTCTGGAACCGATTCGGCGCACCTTACATAAGCGGGTCTTTGTCGCCCCCAAGGAACGTGTGGAAATTGTCCCCAGCACTCTTGGTAACAACGCCGGGGTTATTGGAGCAGCCTTGTGGGCTCATCATTACCACACAAAATCTTAAGGCACCTGTATATATAGTGAGATTAAAGTGTAGTTGTTGTAGAGAACTTTGTTCGAACATTCGCATTTAAAGACAAAAAACGGCTTATAATAATAATATATCCACTCCGAGGAAAATGATGTCCTCCCCAAACGCCTCAAACTCAGGGTTAAATATTCATCCTGCTGACCCCCACAACCCTCTTCCCTTATATTATCAAGTCTATGCTGACCTCAAGCGTCTGATCCGCAGCGGCGTCTTGAGACCGGGTGATTTAATTCCTCCGGAACTCACCTTATGTGACCTTTACAACGTTGGGCGTCAAACCATCCGCAGTGCCATCCTACGCCTTGTGGACGAAGGTTGGCTGGAACGGCATCGCGGGATTGGGACCTACGTTTTAGCCCCCTCGAACAACGCTCAGCGCTTCTTCCTCGATCGCTCTTTCTCTCAACAGGTCGAAGAAATGGGCAAACGGCCCCATTCAATTGTGCTTAAACAATCCTCCGGTATCATAGATGAAACAGCTCCCGAACCCCTGCAATCCCAACGAGGCGCCCCTTGTCTGTATTTAAATCGTTTACGCTTGGGTGATGATGAACCTCTGGGTATTCAATACGCCACCATCATAACTGAGCACTGCCCAGGTCTCGAAACATTTGATTTCAATACCCAATCTCTTTATGCCGTTCTCTCCCGGGAATATCACCTGATCATTGCGCGTATCACCCATACCTTCAGCGCTGCCTCGGCCTCGCCCCACCAAGCCGAGTTACTTCAAACCATGCCCGGAACACCTTTGCTCTTGGTCAAAACCACGGCTTTTCTGGAAAATGGGGAACTCATTGAACACACCTTGAGTTATTATCGCTCGGATCGTTTTGAGTTCACAGTCGTGCATACGCTTTGAAATGATGCCGTTTTACTTAAGGGAGGGATCTGAAATGAGCCCTGCGCACGCCGCGGTGGATTATCTCGAAAAAGCAGCCACTATCTTAAGCCGTATCCGACAAACCCAATTAGAGGTCATTGAAAAAGCGGCTAATTTATGCGCCAATACTATTGCTAATGGGGGGTTAGTGCACCTTTTTGGCACTGGTCACTCGCGAATGATGGTGGAGGAAATGTTCCCACGGCACGGTAGTTTTCCGGGTTTTCATCCCATTGTAGAACTTTCTCTCACCTATCACAATCCTGTTGTCGGTGCAAACGGACAACGACAGGCGATGTTTCTGGAACACGTTGAAGGCCTGGGGCGGGTTATCATGCGCAATTTCGTCTTCGCCCCGCCCGATGTATTCATGATCTTTTCAAATAGTGGGGTCAATGAAGTGGTGGTAGAAGTGGGGCTAGAAGCCAAACGCCAAGGCATGCCTTTAATTGCCGTGGTATCGGTTGAGCACTGCCAAGCCGTGCGTGCGCTACATTCTTCAGGGAAGAAACTCATTGATATTGCAGACATCGTTATTGACAACTGCACCCCCGCCGGGGACGCTATGGTCTGGATTGAAGGACTTGAGGATCCAGTCGGCCCAGGCTCGACGATCGGTGGTGCCGCCGTGGTCAACGCCCTTAAGTGCGCCATTGCCGAGCGCCTAACCCAACTGGGTAAGCCCCCCTTGGTGTTAACGAGCAATTATTTCTTAGGGGAGGAACGCTCGCGCCAACGGTTCGAAGATTGTTATGACGACTACCGCGCACGCGTACAGCGCGTTTACGGGCGTTGTGGAGGTGATAAATGAGGGAAAACTGGCTCGAAGGAAAAATTGCCGTTATCACTGGGGCTGCCAGCGGCATTGGTCGTGCCACCTCCATGGTTTTTGCCAAGCACGGCGCTCAGGTGATTGGTCTTGACATCAATCCTGAAGCCGAGATGCAGTGGTTACGCGATCTACAATCTGCCGGTAGTCAGGGTATGTATATCCCCACCGATATGACCTCATCCCCTTCTCTTGAACGCGCCCTTCAGATGATCCGAGATCATTACGACCACCTTGATATTTGGATCAACGTAGCTGGCGGCAGTGGACGCAAACATGGCGATGGACCTGTTGCCGAATGTACCGATGAAGGCTGGGATTTTACCCTGGATCTCAACCTCCGCAGCACGTTTCTAGGTTCGCGCGCCGCTATCCGCTGGATGCTGCCGCGCAAACAGGGGGTCTTAATCAATATTGCCTCTGTTTTGGGTTTGGTAGGTGGTGATGAGGACTTTGCAACCCACGCCTATGCGGCCAGCAAAGGGGGCGTCATCGCCCTAACGCGTGCCATTGCGGCGTATTATGCACCGTATCATATTCGCGCCAATGTGATTTGCCCCGGTTTGATTGCAACCCCGATGAGCCGGCGCGCTCAAGAGGATCCTAAAATTCGCGCACGCCTGGCCACTCTCCAACCCTTGACGGGGGACTTTGGGCGCCCTGAAGATGTGGCATACGCCGCGCTCTTCCTCGCTTCGGATAATGCCGCGTTTATTACCGGCACTGTTCTGACCGTTGATGGTGGCTGGACCGTTGTGTAAAGGAAAGGATTGCAGTGGATACTGTAAGACAATTACCCTACAAAGACATTGAAACCGAGGTGCTCGTCGTTGGCGGAGGCTCAGCCGGTGTGATTGCGTCCATCGCCGCGGCCCGTGAGGGCGTAGACACCTGGCTTGTTGAACGTTACGGCTTTTTAGGTGGCACCAGTACCCAGGTTTTGGACACGTTTTATGGGTTTTACACCCCTGGAAGCCATCCCCGTAAAGTCGTGGGCGGAATACCCGACGAGATTGTCGCGGCCCTCGAAAGACACAACGCCATGCTTATTCGCCCGAATACCTATGGTGCCGGCAATGGCATTACTTATAACCCGGACATCTTGAAAATCGTTTGGGAAAGTGTGGCAACCCAAGCCGGGGTGCGGATTCTCTTCCATGCGTTGGCGGTGGACGTTGAAACGCATCACGGACGCGTTGCCTCTGTGATCCTCGCCTCGAAGAGCGGCTACCTACGCATCCATCCCAAAGTAGTTATAGACGCCTCTGGTGATGCGGATATCGCCGCGCTGTCCGGGGTGCCCTTCGAAAGTGCCGCCAATGGCCCCGTCCAAGCGTTGACGACCACGTTTCGTTTGCTCAATGTAGATACTCAGCGTGCCTTGCAAATTGGCAAGAAAGAACTCCATGAACGCATGGCCCAAGCCATCGCTGAAGGCAGGTACGACTTACCTCGCAAGGAAGGCAGTATCCATATCACCCCCCTACCGGGCACCATGGCCACAAATATGACTCGTGTGGTGAATATTGATCCCACCGACATTGAACAACTGAGTTGGGCAGAAACTGAAGGTCGCCGTCAGGCACTGGAATATTTCCGTTTTCTGAAGGAATGCGTCCCCGGTTACGAGCATGCTCATCTGGCTGGCTTGAGCGTGCAAATCGGTGTGCGTGAGAGCAGGCGGATTTATGGTCATTATCGCCTTAAGCGCGAGGATGTCCTTGCCGCGCGCAAATTTGATGATGCCATTGCCCAGTGTGGCGCACCCATCGAGGAACATCACTCAGGGGCTGACACTCGCTGGGAGTATCTTCCCGAAGGTGAAACCTATCATATTCCATATCGCTGTTTGCTTCCCCTCCATTGCGATGGCTTATTGGTCGCCGGTCGCTGTCTCTCTGCGGATCACGATGCCCACGCTTCGGTGCGCAGTATGGGGCAGTGTATGGCCATGGGACAAGCCGCCGGCATAGCCGCCGCCTGGGCCATCCATCACCATAGCGCCCCGAGTGAGGTTTCCATACCCTTACTTCAAAATCGCCTACGCCAAATTGGTGCCATCCTAGACTGACCAGGATATTTGATCATGCATCATCGTGAACGTGTCCTAACCGCTTTACACCACATTGAACCCGACCGCGTTCCCACCGCCCTATGGGGTAGTGCCTACGGGATTACCGACGGGTTATATATTAAACTGGTCAATTATCTCAATCTCGGCCATCCTCTCCCGCCTTTCCGTCGCAAACTTGGGCATACTGTAAATTACTATGATGATCGCATCCTCGAAGCCCTAGATACTGATGTCCGTCATGTGTGGTGTGGTTTTACTGATCTTGGAGGGCCGCAACAGGGTGGAGGTGCGGATGCATGGGGGGTTACATATACCCAAAGCGGACCCTATCTTACCGCCACAACCCACCCCTTAGCCAATGCCACCTTGGAAACCTTGGAGGATTACCCTTGGCCTCAGGTGGACCGCTTTCTCCGCCTTGAAGAACTCATCGAGCGCGCACGTTACTTACGCGAACACACGGATTACGCCGTTGTAGGGCGCGCTCCCGATTCTTATGGACTTTTCGAACGCTGTTGTACTCTGCGCGGCACCGAGCAGTTTCTGGTTGATCTGGTCGAAGATCCTACCTTTGTGGAGACGTTGATCTTTCACGTAGCCCAAGTTTTAGAACAACTTCTCATCCGCTATCTTGAGGCGGCCGGAAAATGGCTGGATATCCTAGAACTACCTGGAGATGACTATGCGGGAGAAACGCCCATCATCTCCCCACGCATGTTTGATCGTTATTTTGCCCCTGCCTGGAAGCGTCTAATTGCTACCATCCATGACCTATCCCCACATGTCAAAATTCTATTTCATTCTGATGGCAACATGTCCCCCTTCTTGGGACGGCTGGCAGACCTGGGTATAGATATCTTTCATAGCGTCGAGCCCCTACCGGGTGTAGATTGGGCCGCCCTCAAGACGCAGTATGGGGATAAGCTATCTTTTTGGGGTGGTATTGATATCAAACGAGCCTTACAAGGCTCACCCGACCTTGTGATTGAGGAAGTCAAGACGCGATTATCCGTTCTGGGCAAAGGTGGGGGATATATCCTGGCTCCTAGCAATCATCTCCAGCCCGACATTCCACCTCAAAACGTGGTGACCCTTTTCAAAGCCGCCCAGGAATTTGGACGCTACCCACTCCCATGAGAAAGGCAGGTAAATTCTATGGCTTATATTCGTACGGTGCGTGGCGATATAGATCCCCGTGAATTGGGCATCACGTACATGCACGAACATCTCTATTTTCTCCCTCCGCAGCCTTTTGCCTCTCAAGATCCCGATTTACGCCTGGATGATCCCGGGGCCGCAATACGTGAAGTCACCTGGTTTAAAAAAGCCGGTGGCAATGCCATTGTTGAAATGACCACTCCCGAACTGGGACGAAACGCACTGGTACTACGCCGTATCTCCGAGACAACCGGGGTGCACATCATTGCAACCACTGGGTACAACAAGGCTAAGTTCAGCGCTCCGTGGGTGACTAATCACTCACCTGAATCTCTGGCCGAAGACATGATTCGTGACTTGCTACGGGGCATGGACAATACCGACGTGCGCGCCGGCGTGATTAAAGCATCCAGCAGCCTGAACGAGATAACTTCAACCGAAAGTCTTGTTTTCACCGCCGCTGCCTTAGCCCATCGCGCTACTGGGGCTCCCATTTCCACCCACACCGAGGCCGGCACCCTGGCATTAGAACAGATTGAACGCCTTACGGCACAAAGCGTTCCCCCTCACCGCATCCTTATCGGTCACCTGGATCGCAAACTTGAACCAGACTATTTACTCGCAATTGCGCGCACCGGGGTTTATTTGGGTTTCGATCAAATCGGTAAGGAAAAATATGCGTCTGACAATCTACGCATTGAAATGATCAAAATGCTGATCGCCAATGGTCATGTTGATCAGATTATGCTCTCGGGTGACTTGGCGCGCAAGAGTTACTGGCCTAGTTTTGGTTTTGGGAATGGACCAGGGCTTACTTATATCTTATGGCGGTTTGTGTCTCGCATGATCGAGGAAGGGATTGACCGCGCTATTGTTCATCGTCTTCTAGTCGAAAACCCGGCCCGTTTCCTGGCCTGGGTGGAAAAATAGCCCAAACAACCATGGACCGTCTTGCAGCCTATAACGCAATTCAGGAAACCCGCTTGGTGCCGCTCTTTTATATACCTCGGGTCTCCGCGGCTATTGAAATCACAGCGGCCTGTTTGCGAGGTGGCGCTAAGGTAATAGAATTCACTCATCGCGGCCACCAAGCGTTGGCCGTTTTCACCGCTTTGCGCAAGCAATTCACTTCCACCCAGGCAATAATCGGTATAGGCACAATTCTTGACGCCGCTACCGCTGCCCACTATATAGCGCTGGGTGCAGATTTTGTGGTCAGCCCCATCTTTGATCCAACCATGGCTTCCCTTTGCCATCGTCATGGCATCGCCTATATTCCGGGTGCGGCTTCACCTACCGAAATTGTGAATGCGCTCTCGCACGGGGTAGAGATGATCAAATTGTTTCCGGCCAGCGCCCTTGGCGGCCCTCCGTATCTCCGCACCCTGCTCAGTCCTATGCCATGGCTAAAACTGCTTCCCACCGGGGGAATCCCGCTAGACAAGAACGTGATCCATGCTTGGCTGGAAGCCGGTGCCGTTGCCCTTGGCATGGGGAGCGAACTTATCCGCCGTGACTGGATCATAGACGAGAAGTTTGATCTGGTTGAGGAAGCGGTGAGGAACGTTCTGAGGTGGATTCACGAGTCTGAAGCCTGATCGAGAGCACGTTGGGCGCGCTGGGGCTCAGGGAATTTTAGGGCTTCTACAAAACGCTCTTGAAATTCCTGATCTTGGGGCAAAGAGAGATAATCCATCCGCTCCACAAGAGTTGCCGCACGCTGACGCAAGGAACGATTAAGCAATGCCATACACGCGCCTGCCCCGGCGACATTTCCCACGGCTTGAATCCGGTGAGGATCAATCGGCGGGAGCATCCCCAGCGCCAGCGCATGGTATGGACTGACCACCGTTCCAAAAATCCCCCCCAGTAATACAACCGTAAGGTCGCCCTCTTCCAATCCGATTTGTTTCATTAAGAGCGTTATACCCACACTTAAAGCCCCTTTCGCGAGTTGTACCGCCCGAACATCTTTTTGGGTAAAAAGCAAGGGTAAACCATTCGAGGTTTGAGTAACAGGCACAATCTCTAGTGCCCGTTCACCGGAATCCGTCTTCGTCACACAAGGGGCACCACCATTGACAATTCGACCATCTGGGCTGATTAAGCCTGCTGCAAGCGCCTCGGCAACAATCTCAATCACGGCTGAACCACAAAAGCCCTTCGCTTTAATTTCATCCCCTTTTGAGCGGTTTTCCTGACCTATCCAAGCGACCTCAAAATTCCCCCGACTTGCATTATAACGCACATGCTCAACCGCCCCAATGTCAGCTCTCATCCCATAAATGATCTGTGCCCCTTCAAACACTGGTCCTAAGGGCACAGACGTACAGATCAGGCGCTTCCCATGCTTCAGGATAATTTCACCATTTGTGCCCATATCAACGAGCAAGGCATTCCCTTCAATGGCCTCCAAGCCACTCCCCAACACGGCCGCTACCGCATCCGCGCCAACATAACCCGCCTTTAATGGAAGCACATGTAAACGCGCTGTTGGTGCCAGTTTCAACCCAATCTCACGCGCCGGCAAATCTAATGCCGTTTGCACCACAGGGGCAAAGGGTATCTTCCCCATCCCTGATGGGTCTAAACCCAACGCAAGATGGTGCATGACGCTGTTGCCGACCAGAACGGCTTCAACGATATCCTCAGGGTGGATTTGTGCCTGATGGGCCAACCGACCCATCAATGAGTTAAGAGCATCAACCAAAATCTTCTGTAAATGTTTTCGCCGTTCCGCGTTTGTTTGTGCATAGGCAATCCGTGAGATGATATCCGCGCCGTAAGCAATCTGAGGATTAAGAGCAGAGGCCGAGGCCAGAATACGCCCCTGTATCAAATCACATAGATAGACCGCCAACGTTGTTGTTCCCACATCTATCGCGACGCCATAACTACGATCACTAAAGCCCGGTTGGACATGGATTACCTCTTGCTCATCCCGCAGGGTAAAGGTAGCCTTGGTCCATTCCGAACCATTCCTAAGTAGTAATTTCTCTTTTACGTCTTGCGACCAGGCTAAGGGCCGACTTCGGGACACTTCTTCAACCAAACGGAAAATCTGTTCAAGCCATTCTTGAGCACTGCACAATCCTTTATAAGGAAGGACCACCTGACACACCCGTATAACCGGCTCTATCTGAAATTCACGCGTAAATAGCGTTTTCTCCCTCACCCAGCGGCGCTGCCTACTCTCAACCGGGATACGAATAACAGCCCTTCCTCGAACCTCAACCTGGCAGGCTAAACGCCAGTACTCGGTATCGCCATGTTGTTCTAAGAACGCTTTCTCTCCTGGTGTGACGGTAGATAACGCGTCTGGACCCGCTGCTTCTACCACAACGGCGCATTTTCCACACCAACCTTTTCCTGCACAAGGGGCAAATAGGTCAATCCCCGCTCTTCGCAGTCCTTCAAGCAGATTCTCCCCCCACTGAAGAGAAATCGTTTTACCTTCTGGATAAACCGTGACTTCCGGCATACTGCTCGAATGTCCTTAGCGCTTTTCCAATCAATTATAGTTTCTCTCCGGTTCGAATAGTTATAATTGGATTAGTCACATACTTCGAGAGGAAACTATGTCTGACGCAATCATTGCTACAATCTTTCAAGCCGTCGTAGATGGTAATACACGGGGCGCCCTTGAAGGAATCGAGCGCGCCTTGGAACAAGGGCTGACCGCTGAAGTGATATTAAATCAGGGTCTCATCGCCGCCATGCGTGAGGTCGGACGCCTATTCGAAGCAGGTGAATATTTCGTTCCAGAGATGTTGGTCGCCGCCCGGGCCATGCAAGCCGGCCTCAATCGCCTGCGCCCCCTTTTAGTCGCCCAAGGGATTCAGCCACTGGGTAAAGTCGTGCTGGGAACGGTAAAAGGCGATTTGCACGATATTGGCAAGAATCTGGTCGGTATGATGCTGGAAGGCGCCGGCTTTGAGGTGATTGATTTAGGTACCGATGTCTCGCCAGAAAAATTTCTAGCCGCCGTTGAAGAACACCAACCCCATTTACTCGGTATGTCGGCACTTCTAACCACCACCATGTCCAACATGAAACTCACCCTCGAAGCCCTCGAGCGCGCGCAGGTGCGGGAGAGGATACGCGTTATGGTTGGGGGTGCCCCGGTGACCGAGGCATTTGCGCGTCAAATCGGTGCCGATGGTTACGCTCCAGATGCCAGTCGCGCCGTCGCTTTGGCGAAACACCTGCTCCAACTTTCTTGAGTTGATCCAAGAGAGCACCACCCGTGTCACGAACCCTTTTGCTTGTGGATGATGATGCCCTGCTCCGCCGCTCCCTGGGTTTTAACCTGGAACGTGCCGGCTATAAGGTGCACGCAGTCGCCACAGCAGAAGACGCCTTAGCTTGGCTTCGGATCAATCAACCCGATTTGGTCCTGTTGGACATCACCTTACCCGAAATGGATGGACTGGAAGCACTGCGCATAGTGCGTCAGGAATGGCCATCCTTACCGATTATCCTTCTTACCGCCCGCCGCCGTGAACTCGATGAAATTTTAGGGTTAGAACTGGGCGCCGACGATTATGTGACCAAGCCCTTTGATGTGGATGTGCTCATTGCGCACATCAAAGCCGTGCTACGCCGCACCGAGAGTCCGCCTCAGTCCATTTCTCTATCGTCTATTACGATTGGGGATCTCACACTCGATCCCCAAACCCGGCAAGCCACATTGCAAGGTACCCCCCTTGCACTATCTCCGCGTGAATTCGATGTGCTTTATGTGCTGGCCAGCCACTCCCCTAACGTCGTATCCACTGAGGATCTGTTGGCTCAAGTATGGGGCTCTGAATTTGAGGGACAACCCCAGGTGGTCTACGTCCATATTCGTTGGCTACGCGAAAAAATCGAGGCCGATCCCAATAATCCCAAGCGCATTTTAACCGTGCGTGGTATCGGCTACCGGTATGTTCCTTTGGAAAACGGAAAATGAATCGTCTGCGTTATCGCCTGTTACTTTTAGGTATCGCCCCTCTGTTCGTCATACTTCTGGTAGTGATATTTGCCAGTTCATCGCTATTACGTTCTCAGGTCATTCTAAGTAATCTTCTCAATGACTATTCCCGTCAAGCGCTTCTCGCCTCTGAACTGCTTGCGAATCGCCCGGATGTCTGGCAAAACCGTCGCCTCGCTCAGGATATCCTGATTCGCATGGCAGAGATTATTCCCACTCGCTTACTCCTTTTCGACCCCCAAGGCGAACTCATTGCATCATCGGATTCGGGTGACGCCCTGTTGATTGGTACCCGCTTTGAGTTCCCAAACACGAATGATGCATTTTCACAAGGCAATATCGTCTTAGCCCAAGTTGGAAATGATGAGGGATTGCTTGCTCCTATCCGGGATTCGTTGAATAACTTACAAGGATACATCTTTCTCAGCACACCCTTCGCCGAATTTACGCGCCGCACAACAACTTTGGTATGGATTCTCCTGCTCACCGGCGGCGCAGGTCTCCTATTAGGCGTTCTCCTCGCTTTGGGACTCACCCAGGACATCGAACGTCCCCTTAAGCACCTAAGCCAGACGGCTTACACCTTAGCCCTAGGTATTGCTCCTCCTCAACCCATCCCTGAGGATGGTCCCCAAGAACTTAAACTATTAGCCCGCACGTTCAATGCTTTCCTTGAGCGTCTGCAAACACTTGAAACCAGTCGGAAGCGTCTCCTGGCCAACCTGGTTCATGAACTTGGCACACCTTTGGGGGCACTTATCTCCGCGGTTCAAGCCCTCCTTTCAGGAGCCGCCGAGGAAACCGCACTGCGAGACGAACTGCTCCAAGGAATGGATCAGGAATTAAGACGGCTTAAGCGGTTAACCGATGAACTAACCCATCTCCATAATCAGGCATTCGGTGCCTTCGAACTTCATTATCAAACCATCCATCCAACGGAATGGTTATCTGCGTTCCTTGCTCCTTGGGCTCAGGCCGCACGAGAGAAACACCAGCAGTGGCAGGTGGAACTTTCAGATAATCTGCCGTCCCTTAATGCCGATGCAGACCGCTTGGCTCAAGCCCTGGGTAACATCATCCACAATGCGATTCGCTACACACCAAGTGGTGGCAAGATAACCATCCAGGCTTTTGCCGATGAAGTCCATTTCCATTTTATCGTTTGTGATAATGGCCCTGGTATCTCCCCGGATGAGCAATCTCTAATTTTTGAGCCGTTTCAACGTGGTAGCACCGCCCAACGCTTCCCCCAGGGCATGGGACTTGGCTTAACCATTGCCCGGGACCTCATTCATGCTCATGGGGGGCATATCGAAATTGAAAGCATTCCCGGTCGAGGAAGTTGCTTCAAAGTTCGCCTTCCCCTGCACAAATCCGACCCCAATGCCGAAAGCCAAGACAGGTGATCTTTTCACCTTCATATTTTCTTCATATCCTGTTGACGAAATCTTCACAGGGTGTATTTAAACTTCGAAACGCATTAACTGCTCAATACCGTTATGATTCGACTTATGGAGGCTGGAATGAACAAAACATCGCCCTGGTTGATTGTCTTATATGTGATCGGAGGACTGCTGCTTTTGGCGCTTCTAGCCGGCCTGATCGTCTTTTTCACCACTCGCTGGGAATTCGGCGTATACCGCATGCCCATGCATCTCTGGGGTATGCATCGCTGGTTTTATCCTCCCACAGTTGGTTGGCTATGGCCGTTACTGATGCTCTTCACCCCACTCTTGATCCTGGTCCTTTCGGTCTTGGGGATTGTCTGGTTGGTGCGGAGCGTTTCATCCAATCCACCCTCAACGCCTCAGCCGCCAAACGCTTTGCTTTGCCCACAATGCAAACGCCCCATCCAATCCGATTGGCTAGTTTGCCCCTATTGTGGAACCAGACTAAAAGAAACCTCTCCGACCCACTAGAAAGACTTTCCTCAACCGGCAGAAATCAAGCTGCCGGTTGATTTCTCACTGAAGAAGGGAAATGCCGAATTGGTTTCCGGCGAGGTGTAGTTCTTTCCCCAGAAGACTGGGTGGTGCACGTCAGCCGGGTTTCTACATGCAGCGGCGGTAACCCCCAGGCCATCCGTGCGCGATTGCATCGCTCGAGCATTTCCGAAGAGATTTCAATCCGGCCATTCCTCCACTGGACACCAAACTCACGGCAGGGTGAAGGCCGCCGCTCATAAATACGGCAACGCACCGAATGTCCCACTTCGCCCTCGAGGGCAATACACCGTGGGGGGTTACGGTCTGTGCCGCGCATAAGATGATAAAACGGGGGAAGGGGAGCCGTAAGTTCGGCTGGGACATATCCGCCGGGCGCTTCATCGGTCTCTGCCCAATAAAACGAAACCCGAAAATAAGCACAGCAGGCGCCACATGTCCGGCAAGGATTCTCATCCTTTACCTTCATAGCAACTGCTCCCAACCTGACCGGTAAAAAAACGGCAACCCGTTGCTATAAATTACTACTGCATTCCACGATAATTGCCAAGGCTTTTTATATCCGATCCCGTTCCCGGTGCTTTAAAACCAGGGCTACCGCCGCGGCGCGATTGCGTACTCCTAACTTAGCAAAGATAGACTTCAAATGACGCTTGACCGTGTTAAGAGAAATGACCAGTTCCTGCGCAATTTGGGGGTTTGAGTATCCCTCGACCAACAGATTTAACACCTGCCATTCGCGATCTGAAAGCAGACCCAAGGGTGTTTCGTTCCTGCATCGAGACCGAATTTCCTCGATTATTTCCAGAAAAGTTCTCCGTTCAAAGGCCTGCTTTTCGATAAATGCATGGATCTTCCCACTTTGATACAACGCCTCAATCAACCGCGGAGACGAAAGACCACTGACTACAATGGCGGGAATTCCTCGTGCGTAGATATGATCCAGCAATCGCACCCCGCTTAATTCCTCATCCGTCCCTGATGGAAGAGTTTCTCGCACTGTGGACACTGGTTCAATAAGAGAGAGATCCACTACGGCCAAATCAAAATGAGTGCGACGTAAGCGGTTTAAGGCCTCCCCCAATCCGGCACAGGGCTGAACCCGAAAACCCACCTCGCCCAACAACGCACTGAGAAGGCTGCGCCACCCTGCATCATCATCCACCACCAGGGCGCTCGGTTGCTTCTCATTTTTCTCCTTACCGCCTCCACCCGGAGATACCTCAGGCCAATCCTTTGTTTTCACAACCATTCCCGGAGCGCTCGCCAAAATCTCCCGAACCAGATTACGAAAATGCGTTCGGTTGAAGGCTTCTTTGCGCAGGCATGTCAATGCACCATACTCCCGTAAGGCCATCACAGCAATTTCTACCGTCGCATATCCAGTAAGCAGAATTGCCGGACAGAGTGGATCTTGCTGACGGATCGCCTGTAAAACCAATAACCCCTGCTGATCGGGTTGTGATATCTCACTTAGTGAGAGATCTACAACGGCCAAGCGATAGGAATGGGAACGCAACAATTCCTTCGCTGTAGCCACGCTCTCGGTAAAATCTACATCCAACCCCTCCTCGGCCAGCATCTCCCCAACGGCAGACCGCCATCCCCAATCATCTTCAACCACCAACGCCCGCCCCAAACGGTTACGCTTCACTACCACCCTCCTTGTCTTCTGAAGCCACCGGAAGTCGCAAGTAGAAACTGGTACCTTGCAAGGGGTGGCTTCTCACCTTTACCGAGCCCCCCAGACGCGTTATCAGGGTCTTGACCCACCAGAGCCCGAAACCAATGTGGCTGGGCTTATGGTTAGAAAAGTGGAGTTCGAAGATTCGATCCTGAATTTCGGAGGGAATGCCGGGACCGTTATCGCTAACCCTAACCTCGACCCATTGACCTTCGGTGTGCCCCGAGATTTCTATTTTTCCCTTTCCCCCCAGCACCTCACACGCATTTTCGATAAGATTCTGAAACACTAAACGCAGATTGGGTTCACTGGCAACCACCCAGGGCAACTTCTCCAGGTTAACCAGAGACACTTCAATTTCTGAAGGCATGGTTATCGAACGCAATGCACCTTGCACGCAAGCCAGGATTGAAACAGGTCCGGGTTGCATAGGATGTAAAAGAATCAGACTCTCACGTAAAGCATTTAAAGCGTTGCGAGTAGTTTCTTTGATTTCTTCCAAGTTACGTGCAAGATAAGCGTCTTTTTCTAGAATCGCGCGGCTTTTTTCCTGTATGCTTTCAATCTTGACCGGGATGATTCCTATTTTGTTATTCATCTGATGAAGTAGATTGGCAGCAACATCGCCTAGAGCCGCGAACGTTTCGCTGAGCATCTGACGTTCATGGGCCGCTCGAATCGCCTCCTGACGCTCAGCGCTTTCCACTGCCAACACGGCATACCGTGCCAAGATGGTGAGTACTTTTTTATCCCAATCCGACTCGATGAAATGCCCTGGATCCTGTTGCGTGCTATACACCGCAAAAGCCCCTATCGCTTTGGCGCTTTGATGGTGCTCGATCAAAGGCACTATCAGCGCCCGTTGCCAACCCTGCTGGCGGGCTAATTCCGGACGAAAGAACCACGCCTCTTCCGGCAAATTGGTGGATATAATTACCTCGCGATGCAGAACCGCTCGCCCAATCAGGGAACTGTTGAGCGGCAAGAGGTCAACATGCTGATGACCTTCTAGTGACGCCGCCAAGCGCAAACTTTCACCCTCTAAGAGCCATATAGCCGCTGTGGCCGCATTTAAAAGGTGACAGGCGACCAAAACTAAATGATGCAAAACCTTAGGACAAGGTTCGGTTAGCAACTTTTCGGTCAAATCCTGCAAGGCATCCAATAGTTTGACTTCTTGAATGGCAATAACCGCTTGGTTTGCCAAAGCCTGCACCAGACGGCTATCCTCGTCAGTGAACGTGCCCGGATTGGGACTCTCCAGGTTTAGCACCCCTTCAACCCTTCCACTGGCACCGATCAGTGGCACGGCCAACTCGGCGCGGATCTCAAGACCCGGGTCTAACGGAGAGTACATTTTAGCCCAGGGGTCTTCAGTAACATCGGGTATACACAAGGGTTGACGATGTAAAGCCACCCACCCAGTAACGCTTCCGGCATCTATCGGTAATTTCTCGGCTTCTTGACTGTGGATAGATTTACCTATTACGACGCTGGGTAATAAGTACTTTCCACTCGCATCTACCAAGCGGAAACTGCCATATTCGGCGTTGGTGACTTCGAGTGCCATTTTAAGGATAGTTTCTAAGGTATCTTCCAACCGTGGACGGGAAGAGATAAGCAACCCCGCGCGCCGCAATCGTATCAATTCTTCATCTCGTCGCCATATCGCCTCGCGCGCCCGCTCAGCCTGCCGGGCATGGTAAACCGCCATCGCCGCCTGATTGGCAAAATTCTCCAAGGCAAACAACTCAATCGGCGTGAACGAACGCGGCTCATAAAGATAAACATAGAGAACGCCCACAACTCGACGAGCCACAATAAGCGGAAACGCCGCCCCCGTGGTTGCCCCCTCACGCTGGCGATGCAAAGGCAGTTCTAAATCGGGCTCTTCTTCCAGCAAAACCCGACGCTGCCGGTTAACCGCCCGCCAACCCAAGCCCTGGGGTCGCGGAAAAGCAGGCTCAAAACCGGGGCGCACAAGACGCTCGCCTGCCGCCGCCCGCGATTCAAGGACGAAAGTCTCGCGATTGGCATCATAAAGGTAAAGCACAGCGCAACTGCCCGGCACGATGCCGACAACGCTACTGACTACCAGGTTGAGCAAACCTTCTAAGGTAATGGAATCGCTCAGCCCAAGGTGATTAACCAACGTAGACGACTGGTTTAATACATTTAGAATTCGGGTGAGGTCATTTTCTGTACCTGACATGAGGTCACCGGACACCTGTTTGGACAAGAAAGGCAATGATTAGGGGATTATTATATGCAGGATTTCACGGGCGTAAAGGTCAATAAAGCGCGCCAGGGTGCCCTAATCCGGGCACCCCGCGCAAAGAACCAACACCCCAGGAGAAAAAGATGTCTGTTATCCCGCTAAACCCATCGCTAACATCGCTCGCGCTACACGCAGGAACCCGGCAATATTCGCGCCATGAACATAATTCCCCGGTACACCAAAGGCTTCGGCAGTGGTGTAGACTTGATCGTGGATATTCTGCATGATCTTGCGCAGTTTCTGATCCACGGTTTCAAAATCCCATTGTTCACGGCTGGCGTTTTGAGACATTTCTAACCCTGAGGTTGCAACGCCCCCCGCATTGGCCGCCTTGCCCGGCGCGTAAAGCACACCAGCCTCTAAGAAGATCTTCACCCCTTCAGGGGTGGTAGGCATATTAGCACCCTCAGCAACAACGCGGCATCCATTGCGTACTAAGTTGGCGGCATCTTCGCCCGAGATTTCGTTTTGGGTAGCACACGGAAAAGCCACATCACAGGGAATCTTCCAAATATTTCCCTTCGGGGTGTATTTCGCCTGCGGTCGGTACTGCGTGTAATCCTTGAGACGCCGACGTTCTACTTCTTTCAACTGCTTGAGCAGAGGCACATCAATACCTTGTTCATCAAAAACCACACCATCCGAGTCCGAACAAGCCACCACCTTTCCACCCAGTTGATGAACCTTCTCAATCGTGTAAATCGCTACATTGCCCGCACCTGAGACCACACAGGTCTTCCCTTCCAGGGACTCACCCCGCATTTTGAGCATTTCCTCAACAAAATAGACCAAGCCATAGCCGGTAGCCTCCGTGCGGACCAGAGAACCACCCCAATCCACACCTTTCCCCGTTAATACACCGGCTTCATACCGATTGGTCAGGCGTTTATACTGCCCAAACAGGTAACCGATCTCGCGCGTTCCCACGCCTATATCACCCGCAGGAACATCCGTATGTTCCCCAATATGGCGATATAACTCGGTCATAAACGATTGACAGAACCGCATGACCTCACGATCAGACCTTCCCTTGGGATCAAAGTCACTACCCCCCTTAGCCCCTCCCATGCCTAAGCCGGTCAAGGCGTTCTTGAAAATTTGCTCAAAACCGAGAAACTTGATGATTCCTAGATACACCGAAGGATGAAAACGCAGCCCTCCCTTATATGGCCCCAAAGCACTGTTGAATTCAACCCGAAAACCACGATTAACATGCACCTGGCCGCGGTCATCCTCCCAGGTTACCCGAAAGATGATTTGGCGTTCAGGTTCACATAAACGCTCCAAAATACGATCGTGGCGTAAGTCGGGGTAACGCTCTAGGACCAGAACCAGCGAACTCAAAACCTCATGCACGGCCTGATGGAATTCAACCTCCCCCGGATTGCGTCGCACCACCTCTTTATAGACACTCTCGACAACTTCCTGAGCATCAGGATAGGCGCGAATGCCAATTGCGGTGATCGGTTGGGTGGAAGGGAGAATGCTCATGATCGCCTCCGGGTTGAGATATTGTGATGTTACGCACGATCATAGCGCTAACCCTTCCTAACGGCTATTACCCGAAAGGGTCATTTTTACCCCCTTATCCTCCCTGATCAAAACCTTGCGGCTTCAGAACAGGAAATATTATTCTTCGGTTGACGTTGACTCTGCAGATTCAAACAGGGAAGGCAACTGGGCCAACGCTTCCCCCAGCCGCACCCCCGGCCAGGTAATCAGCGAGCCGTCTACATAATAGATCCGCCCCAACTGAGCGGCGGTCGTTTCGGCGAAAATCTCCGTCAAACGGTCGCAGTCTTCCGGCTGATAGGGATATGGCTCACTCGGAACGATGATGACCTCGGGATCAGCCCGCAAGACCTCTTCCAGGCTGACGCGAGGATAGCGAACGTCCCGAGCACCTGCCGGTTCTCCAAGAGTCTCACCCAATTCAGCCTCTAAGGGGTAGCGGCGCTCACGGTCTGCGAAGACATTATCACCCCCAACGAGGTGTAACAGATCACTGCTATAGGTATCATGATTAAAGGTCATCCACCACCGGCCATAACGTGGGTGTTCTTCTTCCCAAATAGGACAAAAATATCGTAACCTTCGGCGCTCGCTTGCCGCCAATTCTGCAATTTCAACGCTTCTTTCCAAAACGCGTAAGGTCTGAAATGCACGATCTCGTGCAAAAAGATGCACCAAGTCCCATAAATCGGTCAGGGCTTCACGCACCGTCTTGGGGAATGTAACCCAAACCCGGCCCCCGGCTTCTACTAGCGCTTCAATATCCTCCAGGGAGTTCTCTTCCTGATTGGCAATAATCAAGTCGGGCTGTAGAGCCAACACGTCACCCACACGAATGCTTTTGGGTCCTCCCACACGGGGATAAGCATTCACTAACCCTTCCGGATAGATGCAGTAATCCGTAATTCCAACCAGAGAATCTCCCAGTCCTAATCGCAGGATCGATTCGGTCATTGACGGTACCAGGGAGATCACTCGCTTAGGCGGCAGATCGAATGCAGGTAATCGGCGGAGATTGCTTAAATCCTTCTTTCTCATGGCGCACCTAACCGCTTTAGTGCCACCGCGCTCATCAAAGTAGCCCCATAAACCAAAGCCTGCTCATCAAAATCAAATTTGGGATGATGATGCCCATAATTAAGTCCCCGCTCTGGGTTGGCACTCCCGACCATGAAATAACAACCGGGTACCCGTTCCATCAATAAAGCCATATCTTCCGAGACCATCGTTCGGTACGACGTATCTACAATGACTTCAGGCAAAACTTCACGGGCGGTTTGGGCAACCAACATCGTAACCGTCTCGTCATTGACCACCGGCGGCGTAAGATCGGTAATTTTTACTTCGCCGTCGCATCCCATCGCATGCGCAAGGTGATCGGTGAGTTGGAAAATTCGGTTTAGCACCAATTCACGGGTGGACTTTGAAAAAGTGCGCAATGTCCCCCGGAGATGCACCGTTTCCGGGATCACATTATGTGCATCTCCACCATGCACCTGTGTGATGCTGAGCACCGCAACATCTAATGGGGGTACGTTGCGCGCGACGATGGTCTGTAGCGCCAAGATTAATTGCGCTGCCGCAACAATGGGATCGCGCGTGTGATGTGGCAACGCCCCATGCCCCCCTCTCCCCCGCAGGTTAATGTCAACCACATCCGATCCTGCCATAAATGGGCCAGGGGTAGCCGCTACCCACCCCACCGGTTTCTCATTCCAGAGGTGCAGCGCAAGAGAAAAGTCTGGGCGCGGGCTTTCAAGCACCCCATCCTCAAGCATGGCTTGGGCGCCCCCCAAGCCCTCTTCAGCGGGTTGAAAGACAAATTTCACCCGTCCATGAATTTCATCGCGATGCTGAGCCAATAATTTAGCCACGGTCAATCCAATCGCCACATGCCCATCATGGCCACATGCATGCATAACCCCTGGCCGAGTTGAAGCATACTCGGCGCCCGTTTCTTCTTGGATCGGCAGAGCATCCATATCAAAGCGCAGTAGCAGGGTGAGGCCCTCATGGGCACCTTCTAGCAGACCTACCACGCCGGTCTTGCCAATACCCGTGTTAACTTCCATCCCCAATGTCCGCAGTTCCCGCGCTACAATCCCCGCAGTACGGTGTTCTTCAAACCCCAGTTCCGGATGACGATGAAGGTCTCGACGTAACTGTTGGATCTGTGGAAATAGGTTAGAGGCTTCCTCAAAGAGGGATTTCATCTTTCCTCCTCACCACACGACCCGATAAAAATATTCCTCATAGCGAGGCTGCCCGGGAGTACTCCCTGGTGCAAGGCGCGCCCGCATACGCCCCTCTAATTCATTAAAATCCTGTATCTGGCTGTGGTGAGCGCGCAAGGCTTCAATTTTTTGATCCCAATAAGGCGTTACATCTAGACGGACATTGGGCTGTCGGGTCAACGAAAACCATACTTCTCTGACCTCGTGCGGTTCCAACCCTTCCTCGGTTAAGAGTTCAGGGAAGAACATCGGATTCCCCGCCGCCGGGAATACTGCATCCATCACAATTTGTCCAGCCGCACGATGATCAGGATGGTTAATGCGATTTGGCGCCGGGAAATAATTCAAGGGATCACAGGTAACAATAATATCCGGTCGCTCGCGGCGAATTACCCGCACCACGTCCCGTCGTGCCTCCAAAGTCGGCACTAAATAGCCATCCGGGTAATCAAGAAAGGACACTTGTTTTACCCCCAATACCGCTGCGGCAGCACGTTGCTCTTCTTCACGCATCTTTTTCAACGTCTGCGGAGGGATCACACGACCATTGACCCCTTTATCTCCACGGGTTAGAAGACAATATTTCACCTCATGGCCTCGCGCGCACCAGTAGGCTATAGACGCCCCGCAAAAGAATTCGGGGTCGTCCGGGTGCGCTAGAATTACGAGAATCTTTTGGGGCGAATCCCAATCAACGAAAAGTTCCAGGTCGTTGCTGTCCATAGGGCTCAGGTTTAGCGTTTGCCTTGGGTTCCCTTTGATTTATCCGTTGGAGGATTTGAAGGGGGTATACCCCCGTTTGCGGGTTTGATCTCTTCTTTTGAGAATTCACGCACCCCGATTTCGGGAATCTCCACTTTTACCTTCCCCATCAGGATGTTCAAATCCACGACTTTGCCCTCGCCCGCCGGGGTGAGCACACGCTTATTGCGCTTAGGTAAATCCCGACACGCTTCGCAGTATTGTTCGTATTCATAGATCAAGCAGCAGCGCAGGCGCCCACACATCCCGGTAATTTCAGCCGGCGTCAGCGAGATATCTTGCTCTTTTGCCATGCGGATGGAGATGGAATTAAATTCGGTCAGGAACTTGGAACAACAGCGTGTTTCCAAGCCACACGCCCCCATGCCCCCCATGTATTTAGCAACATCGCGCGGCCCCAACAACCGATACTCAATCTGCACCGTCGGGAAGAGCCTTTGTACCGCTTGGCGAAAGGCTTTGAGATCTTGTTTTTCCTCGGTATCACTGCTGTATAAGATTGCCAGATGGGTGCCATCTAAACTATACTCGGCACCGATGATTTTTAATCCGCTCAAACCCAACTCGGCCACTTTTTGAGCGCAGAGATAAACCGCCTGTTGCTCTTTTGCCTGCCACAATTGGCGTAAGAGCAAATCACGCGGCGTCGCCAAGCGCGTAATCGGTTTCCATCCGCCCTCTGGAGGCTGTCCAGGTGAGTCAACGATTTGCACAATCTCCCCAATTTGCCATCCGCGAGTTGTCTCAACCACGACCCGGTCACCCACCTGCACATTCTCAAGATGGGTGGCATCATAGTGGTAAACCTTGCCCACTTTGGAAAATCTAACCCCAACAATAAACAAATCCGTGCTTACCGCCATGATGCTAACCCGTAATCTCAATCTTGGGAACCGGTCGCTCTGCCTGCAACGCCGCTACGCTGATCTGGGCAGCTAAGCGACGGGCAATATCCATCAACGCCTTTGCCGGCGCCGCATCGGGTTTCGCCACGACCACGGGTGAACCATGATCCCCACCAATACGCACCACCGGATCCATAGGAATACTCCCCAAAAACGGGACCCCGGCCTTCTGCGCCAGTTTTTCCCCTCCCCCCTGACCAAAAACATCCATGCGGCTTCCATCCGGCAGTTCCAGATAACTCATATTTTCGATCACCCCCAACACCGGCACATTGAGTTCCCGGAACATCTCCAAACTTCGCGCCGCATCTTCCACCGAAACGGCTTGAGGTAGCGTCACGATCACTGCGCCGGTAAGTGGGATAGATTGCGCCAGACTCAGGGGGGCATCTCCCGTGCCTGGGGGCAGATCAATGATAAGGTAATCCAACTCACCCCAGGCCACGTCGGAAAGGAACTGCCGAATTGCGGAGTGAAGCATTGGTCCGCGCCAAATCAAAGGCTTGCCCTGAGGCACTAGAAATCCAATGGACATTACCTTTACACCGAACGCCTCAGCAGGTTTTAACTTTTCACCCTGGAAAGGGGGCAGGCGGTCCACGCCCAGCATGGTAGGTACATTAGGGCCATAAATATCTGCATCCAAGAGCCCTACCGCGGCTCCCTCCTTGGCTAAAGCCACCGCCAGATTGACCGCCACGGTAGTCTTTCCCACACCGCCCTTGCCTGACGCCACAGCCACAGCATTCTTCACCGGTAATTGCAGACTACCTCGGATACGCCCATCGGAGGCTACATTTGCCTGCAAGTTAATGTTCACCTCTTTTACCCCCGGCAATGCCATCAAAGCCGCCTTCACATCATCTTGAATCTGGTCGCGTAAAGGACATGCAGGTGTCGTAAGGACAATGTCCACACTCACTACCCCATCAGCCATTTCTAGGCGGCGAACCATGTTTAGCGAAACAATATCTCGGCCCAATTCAGGATCTTTGACCTGGCGTAGAGCCGTTAATAAAGCCTCTTGGGATAACGCATCAGCGCTCATGTTTACTCCTTTCGTGGCTTCAATTGTAATTCAAACCCGGCTTCTTTTCACGCTTTTATGTGCTCTGATAAAAACGCTTTCACTTCACGACGGCATTGCTCAAATAAATCAAGCAATTCTTGATCCTGCCCACGATATCGGCGTATGGTTGTGCGTGCACATTGTGTACATCCCCGCATACCACGAAAGGAATCGGCGCTACAGGTCATGCAGTTATTGAGCCGAGCCATAAGCAATGTAAAAGCAACCTGATCGGTCAAAGACGTCGTGGGTTGCTCAACCTGAGATACGAGATTCTGCCAGAGGGGACTGCGCAAATCGCGCAAGTGAGGAAGTACCCTGAGCGGAAACAACATTTCGGTGTCTTCGTTATACATCTTTCATCACCCCGCTGCGCTTTCGGTTTTTTTGGCGCCGCTTTTTTGAGCCCGTGCCGCTTCCTCAAGAGCGTAGTCGGTTGGCCGAATTGATGCGTAGTAGGAAACAGGCTTGGCGAGTCTCTCGATATCAAAAATGTGCTCGCGCAAGCGATCATAAGAAGCGATCTCGTAATCATGATCCATCTTAATGGCGTCAAATGGACAGTATTCGGCGCAAAAGCCGCAATTCATACAAATATCCACATCAATATAGAACGCCGCGGGCGTAGGGATAGGTCGGCCGGTCTGGGGATCATTTTTGCGCACAATCCATATACACTGCGGTGGACAGACTTTGGCACAAATGCCGCACGAGGTACACCGCAGTTGTCGCTCGCCGTTTGCCCCTTCTTCATAGACCAGAAAGGGTAAATATCGAAAGGCTTCGGGCACCGGGAGTTTTTCTTCTGGGTACTGCACCGTGAAGATGCCTTGCACATCACTACTGCGGCGCGCCTCTATCCCTTCTGGCGTAAAATAGCGGCGCTTTCCATAACGGATATCTTCTATATAAGTGACCACCAAATGTCGGAAGGTCACCCATAGGCTTTTCAAAATGCCCCATCCTGTCATGTGCTTCGTCTCCCTTCTCGCTTACCGATCCACTTCGCCCAATACGATATCAATCGAGCCGAGGATAGCCACAACATCAGCCACCTTATTCCCCCGCGCCATATCTGCAAGGCTGGTTAAGTTGATGAAGGAAGGGGCGCGAACATGGTAGCGCCAAGGATTGGGCTTCCCGTTCGAAACCACATAGAAACCTAACTCTCCTTTAGGTCCTTCCACGCGTCCGTAGGCTTCGCCGGGGGGCACGCGAACCTGGTATTGGGGCTTGCCGGTCATAATAGGACCTTCGGGGATATCCCGCAGCACCTGCTGCAAAATGCGCAAACTCTGGCGCATCTCATCGAGGCGAATCAAATAACGATCATAAATATCGCCATGATAACGCACCGCAACATCAAATTCCAAGCGATCATAAATGCTATAGGGTTCAGCCCGACGCACGTCATAAGGCACCCCCGAGGCTCGCAACACCGGCCCCGAGGCCGAATTGGCAATTGCCTGCTCGGCAGTCAATATGCCCACCCCTTCACACCGCTCCCGCACGATTTCGTTTCTGGTTAAAAATTCATCCATCTCATCCACTTTTCGCGGTAGGCGGTCGTTGACTAGACGGCGCACCTTTTCCAAAATATCGTCCGAAACATCACGTGCCACGCCACCAAAGCGGAAATAATTGCACATCATGCGCGATCCCGATACCGCCTCAAAGATATCCAGGATCAACTCGCGTTCTTCAATGGCATAAAGCGCAGGGGTGAAATATGCACCCAAATCGTTAAGCAAGAATCCAATGGCAAAAATATGGTTGAGAAAACGGGTTAATTCCGCCATCATTACTCGGATATACTCTGCCCGTTCTGGAGGCTTGATACCCATTAGTTTTTCAACCGCCAATGCATAGCCAAAATTGTTGCTCATCGAGCAAAGATAATCCAAGCGATCCGTAAAAGGCATGTTTTGGAGAAAAGTATTACGCTCGCCGATTTTCTCGTGGTTACGGTGCAAGTAACCCATCACCGGCTTTAGATCTAAAATCGTCTCTTCGACCAGTGAAACAACCATCCGGAAGACACCGTGGGTTGAAGGGTGTTGCGGTCCCAGATTAACCACCAGAGTATCCGCATGGAGATCATCCTGATCCGTAGCACGTTTTAAGGCTCGATAAATCGCCTCATCATCAGCCGGCGTCCAGGATTCCGGGTCAAACCCAGGTGGATATTGCACGTTATCACCGAACGGGTTACGATCCTCGGCACGGAAGACAAAACCCTCCGGCCAGCGGCTCTTAAAAGGTTTGGCTTCCTCCTCAAAGTAGGGTTCACGCCAATCTTTACGTAGCGGAAAACCCGCAAATCCTTCCCACATGAGGATGCGTCGTAAATCAGGATGCCCCTCAAAGCGAATTCCCAAGAGATCCCAGGCTTCACGCTCCTGGAATTCTGCGCCGCGGTAAAGAGACACCAATGAAGGGACACGAGCATCCTCCCGGGGCATCTGGGCTTTCAGCACCAACGCCGGTCCCCCCAGGGTTTTATAGAGATGATAAACGACCTCCATCTTTCCCTCAGGCAAATAGTCCACACCGGTAACCGATGAGAGGTAATCGTAGCCATATTCATCACGTAATAACCGCACCACCTCAAGCAAATGCTCACGCTCAACAATATATCCTTGATAACCGGGGCGCGTATCTGGCCGAACCTTATCGGGAAAGAGGAGGGTCAAATCCGGGATTTGGGCAATTTTTAGCGCGCTTTCACTCATGAGCCGCCTCCTCTTGATTTTCTTGGAGCATCTGTTGATGGGTGACCTCACGGATCAAAGCATACTTGCGAGGGTCCATCAGATCAGGTCCTAACACCGGCACCGGTATCGGCTCAGAGGGACCTTTTTGATACCAGGGAAGATCACGCAGACTTTGGCGTTCGATCTTCTTCTGCAATGCGATTAGTCCATTCAAGAGAGCCTGAGGGGTAGGAGGACAACCCGGGATATAGACATCCACCGGTATAAACTTGTCAATTCCTGAAACAACGTTATACCCCTCTTTAAAGGGACCTCCACCCGAAGCACATGCCCCCATGGCGATCACATAGCGTGGTTCGGCCATCTGGTTATAAAGCCGCACAATTTGGGGCACCATTTTCTTGGTCACCGTGCCGGAAACGATTAACACATCGCTCTGACGCGGGCTCGGTCGCATCACCTCCATACCGAAGCGCGCCAAGTCATAGCGGCTGGCCGCGGTGGCGATCATTTCAATTGCGCAACAGGCTAGGCCGAACATCATCGGCCAAAGGGAGTTAGCCCGTCCCCAGTTATAGATTCGTTCCAGCGTTGTGATCGTTACCTGATGACGCAACTCGGGGGGTATTTCATAACCTGGTGAAGTGATCCCTTTATCATCGTTCATCTTAGTGCCTCAAACGCTCCTCGTTTCCGAATCCCAAAGATTATTCTTATGTCTCCCTAATTGTACCGAGGATCACTTTTCTGTCAACCATTATTTTGGTAAAATATTTTTTACATAATTCACCACCAGCCAGTCAAGCTCCGGATCGCCAAGTTATGGAAGATACCCGTTCCGCTATCCTTTCTTTTATCCAACAACATCCTCTTTGCACAGCCAAGGACATCGGTAATGCCCTTAATCTCACTTCCGCAGATATACGCTATCATCTTAACTTACTGGTCAAAGAAGGGAGAATTCAACGGATCAATGCTCCCGGCCAGGTATCAAAGCGTGGTCGTCCCGCAACTGCCTTCAAGATTAACATCCTTCCCTCTCCCCACACACTTTCATGGCTATGCGAATTACTAATTAAAGCCATAACTGAAAAATCGAGGGATTGTTCTGAAAACCCATTAACGAGTCTCTTAAGCCCTTATTTTTCTGCTCTCGCTCCCACCACCTTAAACCCAACGCTTCGCCTTAATCAAGCCGTAGAAGTCCTGAAAGGCCTTGGATATCAGGCTCACTGGGAAGCCCGCTTTTCCGGTCCTGTCTTGATCCTCTTCAATTGTCCCTATTGGCCACTCCCTTTGAAAACGCCCCAGATCTGCGCATTGGATAGCCTTTTGCTTGAAAAGTTGAGCGGCTTTCAACTTGAGCAGATACAACGTGCCGACCTCGACAGCGGTCAACCTACGACATGCCGATTTAAAACAATTAGCCCCGGCTCAAAAACCGGGGCCAACATATAACCGCCAATTGGTCACCGCTCCAATGCACCTGCGTTAATCCAATCTCGAATCACCGAGAGTTCTACATCGGTGAACTTACCCGGGTGATTCCCTCCCCCAACCACCCGAATCAAGCGGCTGTCTTCCGCATTTCCCGGTATGATAACCGGCCCGTTCACCCCCCCTTTCATCACCGACGAATAGTCCGAAACCGAGAATCCTCCCGCTTGTCCATGGCAAGCGCCACATTGCCGCGCAAAGAGATCCCCGATTCCGCCTTCCCAGGATAATTCACCTACCACAGGTTGCACGGCTTGAGGCGTCGGTGTTACAGTTGGTGTGGGCACGGGTGTTGAAGTTGCCCGCACAAACACCGGCACGTTACGTTCTGCCGGGGGTAAGGTTGTGATTGCCGTCTGCTCAAAGGTCACAAAACGAAACACCCCATAAAGAAGAACCAGCGAAAGGACGCTTGCCACGGGAATAAAGACCCGCAAACGGCGTTTCCGCTCCTCCGGACTGACCTCCGGCCCCACCTGACCTTGCTCTATCTTTTCCAGTTCAAGCGCATGTTCCTCTTCCATCTCTTCACGGGTAAGATGCCCGGTAAACATGCTGGCATTCCAGTGTCGGATGTGAACATGGTAGAAATGCCAAAGCATAATCGCCAGCACGGCCAAAACCGCTTCTGCACCGTGAGCAGCCTTTGCCGCCGGTACGACCTCACCGGGCAACCAACGGGTCGTTGCAATTGGATTCCACAGCATGAAGCCGGTCAGCGCCATGATGACCAACCCCCACACCAGCGCCCAATACTCGGCCTTCTCAATAAAGTTATACCGCCCCATTTTGGGCCGTTCTTTAGCCAACCCAAGATTAAAAGCCAGCGTTTGAAACGCGTCTTGAAGGTCTTTAATCCCCGGCAACATACTGGCCGATTTCTTTTCGACATAGAGTTTATACCCGATCGAGATCAGATGATAGATGGCTTCGATTAGAAACACCGTAGCCGCAACGCGGTGAATAATGCGCACCGACTCGATCCCACCTAATAATCGCACGATGATCGGCGAGAGAGGGAAGAGCGCGAATTTCTGCACCAATCCGGTTACTGCCAGAGTGGTAAACGAGGCCACCAGCACCCAATGTTCTATACGCTGTAAAACGTCAAATCGCAAATAGAATTTGGTGGTTGTAGTTGTAGTTGTTGTTTCCATCCCTTACTCCTCAGGGCTACGATCATGTGGCTCATTGCTGTCTTCTATATTCTCCTGATCTTGAGCCACATTAGGCTCCGAAGACGAAGTCTCCACTCCAGATGACCCTTCTTGTTCCCGATCAGAGATGGTCATATCTGGCGTTGTCTTGCTTTCCATTTGGGACGTGTCCGCAACCACGTCCCCAGTTGTGGATGAAGTAGGCATAACGGCCTCCTCACCCCGCTGGCGGCGTCGGCGTCCCCACAACCGGTAGTAAATATCACTGGCCACAAAGATGGCCATTCCCCCTAAAACCGTTGGGATGAAAAATTTATAGAACAGGTTCACATAGTAAACCAAAGGATAACGATCCGGGTTGGGGATATAGTGGCCCAACCAGGAATCCGGGAAATTCATAGTCGCATCTGGGTGGCAGCGCTGACACGTCTTGAGCAAATTCTCCTTAATCGCGATCCCTTTTTGTGGATCATCCACCCTCTGAATATCATGTACGCCATGACAATCGTAACAGACTGGTTTATTGGTTTCCTGATCTGGATCCGTCTTTTCAAACAACACCACGGTTGTACCGTGGAAATCAGCCACGTAGGTATTGAGCACCTGGGTCGAAAGCCCATATTTGCTCATGATACTTTCATCGGTATGGCATTTCGCGCATAATTGCGGGGATGAAAGACGGAAAGCCGCGGTTTTAGGGTTCGTGATGCGATGAACACCGTGACAATCCGTACACGCCGGTACATCCGGATTGCGATTTTCTATGATCCCCGAACCATGCACACTGCTCAAATACTCATCATAGATCGCCGCATGACAGGTAGCACAAGTTTGGGCTATCCGTGCATGTTCGGAAGGGGCTGGCAAACCCTCTGCCGTCTTTTGAATCGGCGGTTGAGTGTGAGGATTATGACAATCGGCGCAAATAGGCGCATTCCGATTTCCCGCTTGGAAAAGTTTGGTATGTACACTATCCGCAAGATCCTTAACCTGATTAGGGTGACACTGATTGCAGGTCGTCTGGTATTGAAGAGTGTATTCGCGCCGATCTTGGGCCGTGTTTTCTGGATGCGGAAAACCGGTAATGTTCGTATGGCACACCTGGCAACTCAGGCGAGCATGCACGGCTTGATCATACTGTTTAGGATCAATGGTCAACGGAAGCACTTCCCCGTTCGGCAGAGGCCAGGTCATGCCTTCACGCTGATGACAACTCAAACAGGCTGAATTATCCGGATTCTGAGCCAAGCCGCCTGCAGGAAGCGTATTTAGGGTTTGACTTTTGGCTTCTTCCGTAAAAATCAAAAACCCTGCAACCAGGGCAAAGGTAAAGGCAAGGATGATCCAAGGAATCAATGGTTTGCGCATCGTTGTCTGATCTGCTCCTTAAGTTTTCCAGAGTGGGGAGCACCCCCGTCCCCAAGGACAGAGGGTGCTCCCAAAAGGACAATCCTACGGTCGTACCAGTTTGGTCAGATCCACTTTGACTTTCGTGCCCAGGTCAGCAAGCGAATCATACAGCGCCTGGAGGACATAAACGCCGTTGTGGACATAACCGCCCGGATCCTTCTGCGCATATTGATAGTTATACGCAGCGGTCAGCAAGCGCGGCGTCCAGGCATTGTAGCGGTTCTGGAAGTTAACCTCATCCGCATCGGCCTGACCATTGGCATTGGTATCCACGAAGAAGTAGGGATAGGCTACCGGCGAATAGACGATAGGCTTGCCTGCCACATCCTTGGCATAAGCCTGGATCGCGGCATAGAGCAATTCCTTCATCGTCTCCACCTCGCCCTTCAATCCTTCTTGTGTATCGCCATCGCCATCATAATCGGCTTTTGAGGTCATCCGGATCTTAGCCGGATCATCTACCTGATGGCAGCCTTGGCAACTAGCAGTCTTAACCTCCAGGCTATGGGCGTCATGACAATCGGTGCAGGTCTCTACGCCCTGGACATGCTTGAAGGGCCCGGCGTAGGTTTTACCCGCGTACTCGTAGATGCCCTTAGCCTCGGTCCCGAAGAGGGTCGCACCTGCGGCAAAGTAGTGCACATTGCGGAAGGACAACTTCTCATCCACCGTATCGGGATCCTTCCCGGCAATGGCACGGTTGACCGTTACCGTGGAGTCGCGCCCTTGGTGGCAGTTCAGACACAAATTGGCATCCGCCTTATCTGCAAAGCCCAATTTAGCACCGCTGGGGAAAGTCACCGATTCGACCTGATAGCGCTCGAAGGTGGTCACACTGCTGTGGCAGGTCTCGCACATTAGACCATTGGAAGGCAACATGGAAATATTCGTACCCTCCGCCAGGTACTGCGGCAGACCTTCTGCTGTGTGACACTTGACACAGGTATTGGGAACTTTCCCTTCAGCATCCCAGTGGCGGAAAGCCTCTTCCGAGCCAGCAAAGTGGCCGGGGTCATTGCGATGCGCCTTGCTCAGATCCACCGGTTGGCTTAGTTTCTCATTTAGGCTCTCGATAGAATCATAGAGCAACTGAATGATGTACTTGGCGCCGTGAGCATAGCCGCCCGGATCCTTCATGGAAACCTGATAGTTGAAGGCAGCCTTCTCTAACCGCGGCGTCCAGGCATTGTAACGATTGGGATACTGGGTCTCGTCCGCGTCTGCCTGTCCGTTCTTATTGGTATCAATGAAGAAATAGGGGTAGGCTTCAGCGGAGTAGACAATCGGTGTACCAGCCACCTCAGAAGCGTAGGCTTGAATAGCCTGATACAGCATCTGGCGCAGGCCGTCAACCTCGTAGTAGATACCCTCTTCTACATTGCCATCGCCGTCGTAGTCCACCTGCGAAGACGCCATGCGGATATCACGCAGTGACTCAACAGAGGTAGCGCCCTCATGACAGGTAGTGCACGTATCCACCTTGACTTCCAACGAGTGGGAGTCATGGCAATCAGTGCAGGTTTGCATGCCAGCGACATGCTCAAAGAGCACATCATAGCGTTTACCCTCGTATTCGTAGCCCCCTTTGACCTGAGAACCGTAACGGCTGATGGCAGCCGCATAATAGTGCACATTGATGAAGCCAAGTTCGCCCACCACCTGGTCTTCATCTGTAGCACCGGCCTTCTGGATCGCTTCATCCACCTGCACTTTGGAAGCCGCACCCTGATGGCAGGTCATACAAATGGCCTCACGCCCCAGACCGGTTAATTCGGCTCCCGAGGGGAACTTCACTGTATCCAGGGCAAGGGTTGCCTCATTATGGCAGGTATTGCAGGTGATCACGGTGCCAACGGGTGCATTTGCATCTACCTTGAAGGCTTCGCTACCGTCTGCCCCCACATAATCCAAAAAGCCCTGCGAACTGTGGCATTTGGCGCATGTCGCGGGGATCTCAGGGGGCTCTTCGGTATTCCAGTGGGTGAATGCCGCAGCCTCAGCGTTGGCATGCCCAGAAGCCTGCCATTTTTGCCAGAACGGAATCTCGCCGCTCAAATCCGGCGGACAAGCCTCAGGGGTTGGACACGTCTGAGGGACAGCAGTTGGCTCACCTGCTGTTGCCGTCGGCGTTTGAGATTGGCATCCCACCAGAACTGCCATCAAGATCAGTACGCCTAATATGTAGAGCACAATCTTTGATGGTTGCTTCATAATGTACCCTCCCAACAACACGAAACTGAAATAAACAAAATGCGCAGATATCTATAGGGAGATTCTCGCGGTCTAATCACCTCCTTAATGTCAGATTAACCTACGGCATGGCTACATTATAGAAAAATCAGACCATTAATACAAGATTAATCTTAAGGCAATAAGGGGCTTTTTCGTCATCATTCATCCGTGAAAATCATCACCTTTACGATAAGATATCACGATATTTTTCAATAGAAAATCTCTATATAAAATTGTGCCTCCGGCTTAGACCGGAGGCACAGAGAGACAGAATAACACTTAGAGAACGTTATTCCACGGTAACCGATTTGGCCAAATTACGAGGCTGATCTACGTCCAAACCTCGCAGCGCTGCAATATGATAAGCAAACAGTTGCAAAGGAATGACGGTGACCACGGGCGAGAGCAACCAGGGCGTCTCTGGCACCCAGAAAATGTAGTCACATAGTTCCGGCAAGCGCTCATCCCCTTCGGTCGCCACAGCAATTACACTCCCACCCCGCGCCTTGGCCTGCTCAATCTGACTGATCATCTTCTCATACCAGGGATCCTTAGGCGCGATAGCCAGAACCGGCATGTCCCGATCAATCAGCGCAATCGGCCCATGCTTCATTTCGCCCGCCGGATACGCCTCGGCGTGGATGTAAGAAATCTCCTTAAGTTTGAGCGCCCCCTCATAAGCAATGGGCATGTTAATACCACGTCCCAAGTAAAGGATGTTGCGAATGTACCGCATCTCCCGCGCCACTTGGAGCACTTCAGGTTCGCGATCTAGGCAACGGCTCACTAAATCAGGTATCAGGCGTAAATCGGCTACTAGACGCCTACGTTCACGCTCTGAAAGCACACCTCTTAAGTCACCCAACAGAACGGCCAACATATAAAGATCTACCAAAGGGGCGGTAAAGGCTTTTGTCGAAGCCACCCCAATCTCCGGGCCGGCTTGCATCGCAATATAACCATCGGCTATGCGCATGGCTTGCGATCCGATAGCGTTCACAATAGCCCACAGCGTTGCCCCCTTTCGTCGGCCTTCATCCATCGCCGCTAAGGTGTCCGCCGTTTCACCCGATTGGCTGATCGCCAGGACAACTGTATCCTCATCAACAATGGGGTCCCGATAGCGAAATTCTGAGGCAATATCCACCTCAACCGGAATACGTGCAAGCCGTTCGATCAGGTACTTTCCCACCATCCCCGCATGGGCGGCTGTGCCACAAGCCGTAATGCAAATACGTTTGATCCGCCGCGCCAATTCAGGGGTGAGGTTAAGTTGAGGCAAGCGGATCATTCCTTCATCAAAATCAACACGCCCGGCCAGGGTATCGGTCAACGAGCGGACTTGCTCATGGATTTCTTTTTGCATGAAATGACGATATTCCCCCTTCTCAGCCGCCACCGGATCCCAACTAATATTATGAACCTGAGGCACTACAGCCTGCCCATTCAAGGTTTTCACAACAACCCCATCCGACTTAACAATTGCCATTTGATGAGAATCGAGGAAAATCATTTGACGCGTATGCTCGAGAATGGCCGGAATGTCCGAAGCCACAAAATTTTCCCCTTCTCCTAATCCAATGACAACCCCACCGGCATTACCGATACGCGCCGCAATGATCTTATCGGGTTCGCGTGTCGAGAGCACGACGATACCATGAGCACCCCGCAACTGTTTCAAAGCCAAACGGACGGCTTCCTCAAGAGGAATACTGTTGGCCAGAAACCGCTCGATCAAGTGTACAATGACTTCGGTATCCGTATCGGAGTTAAATTTGACCCCCTCAGCCTCCAAGTCGGCTTTAAGTTCCAAGAAATTCTCCACGATTCCATTGTGGACTACCACCACCTCACCTGTGCTCCCCACATGAGGATGAGCATTGCGCGCACTGGGTTCACCATGAGTCGCCCAACGAGTATGTCCAATCCCAACCTGACCATTAATAGGTTGATTTTCAACCAACGACACTAACTTGCTGAGCTTACCCGCATCGCGGCGGATTTCTATTCGCCCATTTTGCAGCACCGCCAGACCCGCCGAATCGTACCCGCGATATTCAAGGCGCTTCAATCCATTGAGAATGATCGGTGTTGCATTGCGATAGCCGATATAGCCAACAATCCCACACATAGGGCTAATCCTCCTAAGGGTAAAGATTCAAGAGGTGTCTTGGAGCAGTCAAAGCGCCACAACACACCCCAGCCCAACGCCTTTGTTGGGCTTCTATTTAGGGATTCCAATACTTTTGGGGAAAGTGTTCATTGCCGCTGTGGCAATGGGAAGGCTTCCGCTGATCTCTCGATTTTCCCGGCGACCAGGTTAGCAGCCTGTTCTCACCGGTTAGCTCCACCTTGCGGTGGAGAACCTTCCTCCTCGTCACCTCAGGCCTTCCTCCCCCTCCGACCCAAGGCCTTGCGCTTAACTTTCCCTTACTACATGGTGAATTATGTCTGCTTGCAAACCTCCTTCCAAATTTCAATAGTTCTATTCCCACCTGTTGCGGGTGTCCCTATTATACCTTGCTTTGCCCAAACGCCCTTACAAAAACTGCCCAACCATACTGCTAAAGTTATCAGACAACTTTTCAAAATCCTGCCCAGAGGTTCAAGCGCGTGCTATAATCAAACAGAGGGTTCTCCATGTTAAGGCCATCTCAACGGTTTGAAGAGCAACTCGATATCTACCTGCGAGCGCGGTTCACCTTACTGGTTCTGGTTACACCCGAGGAAGAACGCGCATTGCAAAAGATTCGCGCGGTGTGCGAACGTACCCAGCGCCATTGCCTGGTTTGGGATCTTGCCGATGGCTTCCAATGGATGGTGGGCAGTGGCGTCCTCCCCACAGCGCGCGACCCCCTGACAGCTCTCGAACAAATTGATCATGCCGAAGCCGCAGTCACCACACTCTATATCCTTAAAGATTTTCATGAGGCCTGGGGAAATCCGCAAATCAAGAGAAAGTTGCGTAACCTCGCCCAGCGCCTAAAATTCACCAAAAAATCCATCCTAATTACTACAGTAACCTCACGTATTCCCGATGAACTGCGCGATGAGGTGGTCTTAATTGACTTCGCTCTGCCTTCAGCCGAAGAACTGGAAGAAGTTCTCAACCGATTGACGGCCACTCCTGGGGTAAGGGTAAATTTAACCCCTTTGGGACGAGAAAAATTAGTCCAAGCCGCTATCGGTCTGACGGCATCGCAAGCCCAGCGGGTATTTGCTAAAGCCATCGTCGAAGATGGCGTCCTGGACGACCGAGATATTGACCTCGTTACCGAGGAAAAGAAGCAAATCATCCGCGAGAGCGAAGCCTTGGAATTCTATCCCGTCACCGAGACGCCGGATGATGTAGGCGGCTTAGGGGTGCTCAAAGAATGGCTGCGTTTGCGTGAGAAGGCCTTTACCCAAGAGGCACGCCAGTATGGTCTACCTGCCCCCAAAGGTATAGGTCTTATCGGAATTCCGGGGACAGGAAAAAGCCTGACCGCTAAAATGATCGGTGGTCTTTGGCGCCTCCCTCTAATTCGGCTTGACGTTGGTGCCCTATTTGGCAGCCTGGTCGGTGAGTCGGAAGAACGCACCCGCCGAGCCTTACACCTGGCCGAGACCATTGCTCCTTGCATTATCTGGATTGATGAGATTGAGAAAGCGCTTGCCCATGGCGGCTTGGATAGCGGCACCAGCACCCGCGTTTTCGCGACGATTCTGACCTGGATGCAAGAGAAAACCGCGCCTTGCTTTGTCGTAGCAACGGCTAACGATATTTCAGCCCTTCCACCCGAACTTTTACGACGGGGGCGATTTGACGAAATCTTCTTCCTGGATCTGCCCACCTTCTCAGAACGGCGCGAAATCTTTGCCGTCCACCTGCGAAAGCGCAACCGCATCCCGGAAGATTATGACCTGGACCGCCTGGCTGCTGCGTCAGAGGGCTACGTCGGCGCAGAAATCGAACAAGCCATTATTGATGCCATGTACATCGGGTTCAACGATGGACAACGCGAATTCACTACCGAGGATATCCTGCTCGCGCTTAGTAAACAGGTACCCTTGTCGCGCTCTCAGCGCGAAACCATCGAGATGCTTCGCAACTGGCTCCGTGAAGGGCGGGCTCAGTCAGCCTCTTTCCGCGAAGTCACTGAGGCTGAGAATCAATTCGTCCCAATCCAATTAGACGTCAAACATCGCTGAATTTCCAATGACGTTATGGCAATGGCATTTTCAATCCTGGTCGGAGAGTATAATAATTTTGGGCGGGTAACCACAGGTCAAGTAGCGGCCTGAAAAACTTTATATCACCCCAGGAGGTCGAATCATGAACATCCCCAGCGAACTCAAGTACACCACCACAGACGAATGGGTTAAAGTAGAAGGTAACACTGCCATCGTGGGGGTCACCGACTATGCCCAGTCCCAGCTCTCTGACATCGTTTTCTTCGAGTTTCAGGTTGAAACCGGTGATGAGATCAAAAAAGGTGGGGTCATCGCAACACTGGAATCAGTAAAAGCTGCGGCTGATGTCAATGCACCGGTATCAGGAAAAGTTGTTGCCCGCAATGAAGCCCTAACCGAGAAATTTGAACTGGTCAACAGCGATCCTTACGGCGAAGCCTGGATGTTGAAAATTGAGATGAGCAACCCTCAGGAATTAGATAGCCTGATGGATGCCGCCGCCTATCAGAAGTATTGCGAAGAAAGGGAGCATTGATATGTTCCTACCCCATACGGATTCCGAACGTTCTGAGATGTTGAGGACTATCGGGGTGTCCTCCATTGACGAACTCTTCCAAGACGTCCCCGAAAAAGTACGCTATCCAACCCTCAACCTCCCCCCGGCGCTGACCGAGATGGAGGTAGCCGCCCAACTCCAGCAAATGGCCCTGGCCAACGAGACGACTCAAGACCTGGCTTGTTTCCTCGGAGCGGGTGCCTATAATCACTACATTCCTGCCGCAGTGGATCACATTCTGCGCCGCAATGAATTTTATACTGCCTATACCCCATATCAGCCCGAGGTTTCCCAGGGAACGCTACAAGCGATTTTCGAATACCAAAGCCTGATGTGCGCCCTCACCGGCATGGAAGTGAGCAACGCCTCCCACTATGACGGGGCTACCGCCACCGCTGAAGCCGGGATTATGGCTTATCACAACTTCCGCGGCAAACGCACCCGCTTCGTTCTCTCTCCCGGCGTCCATCCCCAGTACCGCCAGGTCTTTCGCACCTATATGTCCGGTTACGAGAACCTGGAAATCTTGGGCGATGAGACCGAAGACGACCCGATGAATTACCTGGAACGCCTGGAGGGTCTGATTAATTCCAACACAGCGTTGGTCGTTGTGCAGTATCCTGATTTCTTTGGCCAAATCCACGATTTTGCTCCCTTAGCCGAAATGGTACACCAGGCGGGTGGCCTCTTTGCCGTCGTGGTCAATCCTATCGCCTTAGGGCTCTTGAAGCCACCGGGGGAATTCGGAGCGGATATTGTGGTCGGCGATGGACAGCCCTTGGGCATTCCGCTCTCATTTGGTGGCCCATATCTCGGCATTTTCACTACGCGCAAGGAATACGTTCGCCGCATTGCCGGGCGCCTAGTGGGCGAAACTGTAGATGTGCAGGGGCGCCGCGGGTATGTGTTGACCCTCACCGCCCGCGAGCAACACATCCGACGCGAAAAAGCCACATCGAATATCTGCACCAACCAGGGATTGATGGCGCTGGCCGCCACCGTCTATCTCGCCCTGGTCGGCAAAGAGGGATTGCGCCAGGTTGCTGAACTTTGCTATCACAAAGCCCACTATGCCGCAGATCGGATTGCCCAAATTCGTGGATATCGTGTTTTGAACCAACGTCCTTTCTTCCATGAATTCGTGGTTAAGTGCCCCAAACCGGTCGCAGAGATCAACGAATATCTGCTCGATTACGGCATTTTGGGCGGTTATGATCTGGGGCAAGACTATCCTGCGCTCAAGGATCACATGCTGATTGCTGTGACCGAGATGAACTCCCGCGAAGAGATTGAGACGCTGGCCGAATACCTGGAGGAGTTCGCCCATGACTGAGCCTACATTATTCGAATTATCGTCACCCGGGCGCCGGGGTGTACGCTTTCCCGAGCCGGATGTGCCCAAGAGTCCACTGCCTAAGGGATTGGTGCGTAAGGACTTACCCCTACCCGAACTGGCTGAGGTAGATGTGGTTCGCCATTTTGTGCGCCTTTCTCAGAAAAACTATGCCGTGGACTATGGGCTATATCCCCTTGGTTCCTGCACCATGAAATACAACCCCAAAATCAACGAAGATATGGCCCGCTTGCCCGGCTTTGCCATGGCGCATCCCTTGCAACCAATAGACACCGTTCAAGGCAGCCTGGCTTTGATGTATGAGTTGCAGGAACTGCTCAAGGAAATAACCGGGCTGGGAGCTGTCAGTTTGCAACCCGCCGCTGGCGCACATGGAGAACTGACCGGCGTACTGATTATACGCGCCTATCATAAATCGCGCGGCGATACCAAACGCACCAAAATCCTCATCCCCGACTCCGCCCATGGCACCAACCCTGCCTCATCGGCCATGAGCGGCTATGAAGTTGTTCAACTTCCCAGCGACAAACGCGGCAACGTGGATTTGGAAGCCTTGAAGGCTGCTTGCGATGAGACCGTGGCCGGGCTCATGTTAACCAATCCCAATACTCTGGGGCTATTTGAAGAGAACGTTCTTGAAGTAACCCGCATCGTCCATGAAGCCGGGGGTCTGGTCTATGGTGACGGCGCCAACTTGAACGCGCTGTTAGGCATTGCCCGTCCTGGCGACATGGGCTTTGACATCCTTCACCTCAATTTACATAAGACGTTCTCTACACCTCATGGTGGAGGCGGCCCCGGTTCCGGCCCAGTAGCAGTGACCGAAGCGCTTGCCGAGTTCTTGCCCGGCCCCATCGTGACCATCCTGGAGGAAGGCACAGATGAGGTGCCCCCCCTGTATGGATTCAAGATGCCCAGTCGTTCGATTGGCCGCGTCAAAGCGTTCCATGGTCACTTTGGCATGATGGTGCGGGCATATACCTACATTATGATGCATGGCGCCGAGGGACTTCGCAAAGTGGCCGAACACGCCGTACTCAATGCCAATTATCTCTTGGCTCGCTTGCGTCACGTTTACAAAGTGCCTTACGACCGCATTTGCAAACACGAGTTCGTTGCCGAAGGAATATGGGATGATGCCCCAGGAATTCATGCCTTGGATATCGCCAAGCGCTTGATTGACTATGACTTCCACCCGCCGACCAACTACTTCCCGTTGATTGTGCGCGAAGCGCTCATGATCGAGCCCACAGAAACCGAGAGCAAGCAGACACTGGATAAATTCGCCGATGCCCTAATCAAAATCGCCGAAGAAGCCCACACCCAGCCCGAACTGCTTAAGAGCGCACCGCACAACACGCCGGTAGGTCGGCTGGATGAAGTTAAAGCGGCTAAGGAACTCGTCCTCTGCTGCTGGTTCCCGGAAAAAGAGGAACACCCTGTATAATCTCTTGCTCTAAATCAACCTTCACGCGGGGTGACGCCTTGATGCGCCACCCCGTTTTTATATTTATCACCTACTCAGTGTGACTTTCGTCATTAGCCAAACCGCCTATCCCAAATTGAGCATTATTCCCCTTCTAAAACCGAATTTGCCTGCCTAGAATTGAAGACAGAAAATCATTCTCTAAGTTTTAAGGAGTGAGAACCATGGCCAGTTCGCAATTAATCAAAGATTATCGTCTTGCCAGTCCACCTTGGACCGATTTCCTCTTCAATAAAACGGCATCGGCGTGGCTCTGGCTGATCGTACGGCTTTATTTAGGATACTCTTGGTTCGAGCACGGTTTGGAAAAGCTTTCTAATCCGGCTTGGGTGCAAACCGGTGAGGCGCTCAAAGGTTTCTGGCAACGCGCGGTTGCCATCCCTGAACCGCCAGCGCGTCCTCCGATCGCCTTTGACTGGTACCGCGCCTTCATTCAAATGCTCCTTGATAGCGGTAGTTACACTTGGTTTGCCAAACTCGTCGTGTTTGGCGAGATTGCCGTCGGTATCGCGTTGATTTTAGGCATCTTCGTCTGGTTCTCGGCCTTCATGGGCGGCTTCATGAATTGGAACTTCATGATGGCCGGCACGGCTAGCACCAATCCGGTGATGTTAGTGCTCTCCATTCTGCTCGTTCTGGCCTGGAAAACTGCGGGTTGGATCGGACTCGATCGCTGGCTGCTGGTTTACATCGGCACACCCTGGCAGCCGGGGTTACTCTTCCGCCGCCAAAAAGAAACACAAACCACAGAAGGCGCTCCCTCCGCCGCCTAACTTAAGCCTTGTAAAAGCAATTGAGCCGCCCTATTCCGGGCGGCTCAAATTTTTCTTCACCAAAGATCGTGTTTCTCACGGATTATAATAACCAAAGCAGAAACCAATTCAATGAGAGGAGAACCGACCCATGAGACTCAAAGGGATGCGTATTGTCTACCTAATTGGTCCTGGCTTTGAAGACTTGGAATTTTACGTCCCCCTGATGCGCCTAAAAGAAGAAGGGGCAGACGTGGTCGTCGCCGGGCTCAAAGCCGGTGAGGAACTAATCGGGAAAGGCGGGCTGACCGGACGCGCTGAGGTCAGTGTGGCCGACCTAAAAGCCGAGGATTTTGATGCCATCGTAATACCCGGAGGGTGGGCACCGGATAAACTGCGTCGCTACGACGCCGTTAAGAAACTGGTGCGCGATTTTTACGAACAGGGCAAAGTCGTAGCAATGATTTGCCATGCCGGCTTAGTCGGTATCAGCGCGGGGATTGTCAAAGGGCACGAGGCCACCGGGAGCGAGGGCATCAAAGACGATTTAATCAACGCTGGCGCCATTTGGCGTGATGCCCCAGCCTTCCGCTCCGGCAACATCGTTTGGGGGCGCGTCGTCGCCGATATCCCCGACTTCTGCCGTGAACTCGTTCAAGCCCTCATCGAGCAAAAGGAAAAAACTCATAAAGGCTGAATCTAACAAGAAGAAGTCCCCATAAAGGGGACTTCTTCTTATCCATCCTCAAGCCAAGCCTAACGTTGGCCCAAGCGCTGTTTGACCCAGGGGAGCACCCGATCAAGAGCCGCCGAAAGCATGCTTGCCTCCTTGCCACCTGCCTGCGCTAAATGCGGGCGCCCACCTCCACTGCCACCAACTACCTGAGCCACTTCTTTAGCCAATTCACCCGCATGGAAGCCCTGTTTAACCAGATCATCGGTTATGGTTGCGACAATAATAGGGCGCCCTTCACTCACCGTTGCCAGTACCGCCACCCCCTTCTCGCGATACTGCTGACGAAAACGGTCGCATAATTGGCGCAATACATCCGCATCGGCTTCTTTGATCATAGCCGTCAAGACACGGATACCATCCACCACCTGAACGTCGTGGAGCAGAGGTTCAAACTCCACCAAGGCAACCTTTTGACGTAACTGCGCATTTTGCTTACGCAAGCGTTCAGCCTCTTCAATTAGAGCCACGACTTTTTCGGGCACCTCATCCGCACCGCAATTCAAAGCCTCCGCAACTCGAGCGAGGTCATTTAGGCGCTTACGAATCAAAGCATAAGCCTCACGTCCGGTCACCGCTTCAATGCGGCGAATCCCGGCCGCCGCACTGCTTTCGCTGGTAATAATAAAAATCCCAATATCCCCCGTGGATTCAACGTGCGTCCCACCACATAATTCATAGGAGATCGGTTGCTCATCACCGATGACAATGGTGCGTACAACCTCGCCATATTTTTCACCGAAAAGGGCCATCGCCCCTTCCTGCAGGGCCTGGCTCAATGGCTTGTGCTCGATGTCCAATTCGTAATCTTCATAAATGGCCTGGTTAACTGCGGCTTCAATGGCTTCTAACTGCTCCGCCGTCAAGGCTTCAGGATACGTAAAGTCAAAGCGCAAGCGATCCGGAGCCACCAACGAACCTGCCTGCCGTGCTTCTTTGCCCAGAATGGCTTGCAGTTTAGCATGTAAGAGATGGGTTGCCGTGTGGTTGCGCATAATATCTCGGCGCCGTTCAACATCAACCTGAGCGCGGGCTTTATCGCCAACCCGAGGACGTCCCCGCACAACTTCCCCAATATGGACGATCACTCCCGCCGCCGGCTTGCGGGTATCGTTAACCCGAATTTCCCAATCTGCACCTTCCAAGCCAATAATCCGCCCGGTATCAGAAACCTGACCACCGGCTTCCACATAAAAGCAGGTGCGCGGCAAGATGACTTCAATGGCATCACCCGCAATGGCTTCTTCAACCCGCTCACCTTCCCGAACCAGCGCTAATACGCGTCCTTCAACCTCTAGGCTGCTATAGGGGTCATAGATCACCCCTTCCGCCCCTAATACACCTTGCCGTTGCAGGTCTTCCAGGATTGAGCGATAGACATCTACGTTCTCACCCCCCAACGGGCCAAAGGCTTTCCCGGCGCCGGATATGGTGCGATGTTCTTCCATCGCACGCAAAAAGCCTTCTTGATCCACATCTAACCCTTCTTCCTGCGCAACATCGCGGATCAATTCCAACGGAAGCCCGTGCGTAGCATAGAGATCAAAAGCACGTTCACCATCTAGAACCTTCTCCCCACGGGCTTTGAGATCTTCCAAATACACGTCAAGTTGACTCAAACCTTGTTCAACGGTGCGTCGGAAGCGGATTTCCTCGCGGGTCAAATTCTCGCGAATAACGTCTCTGTTTTTAACTAATTCGGGGTATGCATCACCGTAAATTTCAATGACTGTATCGGCAACCTTTGCCAGAAAAGGATCCACCAGACCGATTTTGCGCCCAAAGCGTGCCGCACGGCGAATGATCATCCGGCACACATAATTTCGCCCCACGTTGCCCGGCACGACACCATCCGCGATCAGGAAGGTTGCTGCACGGGAGTGATCGGCAATGACACGATAAGGTGTGATATTCGCCTTTCTCTCTTCCAGGGTGTGCCCGGTCAATTGCTGGACTTTATCCAAAAGGGGTGAAAGCAAATCCGTGGCATAGTTCGAGGAAACACCTTGCAAGATAGCCGTGATGCGTTCTAACCCCATTCCGGTATCCACATGACGGGCCGGCAAAGGTTCCAAGCGCGTAGGACTCAGGCGATTATATTGAATAAAAACCAGGTTCCATAACTCCAAAAAACGCTTACAATCGCCGTTGACCCGACATACATGCCCCGGCACATCGCGCTTATCACAAAACTCTGGTCCTAGATCAATGTGAATCTCACTACACGGTCCACATGGCCCCGTTTCGGCCATTTCCCAAAAATTGTCCTTGCGACCGAAGAAGAGAATATGAGTACTATCCATCCCCGGCTGTTTAGCCCAATTTTCGGCAGCCTCTTCATCGGTGGGAATCTCACCATATTCGTCCTTAAAACAGGTGACCCATAAGCGGTTTTTATCCAGCCCCCAGACGTCAGTCAATAGCTCCCAGGCCCAAGCAATCGCTTCCTTTTTATAATAATCACCGAACGACCAATTGCCCAACATCTCAAAAAAAGTATGATGCGTATCATCTCGCCCCACGTCTTCGAGGTCGTTGTGCTTACCGGCAACGCGCATGCATTTTTGGGAATTGACCGCTCGTTTATAAGGACGCTGATCGGTGCCCAGAAAAACATCCTTGAACTGGACCATGCCGGCGTTCGTGAAAAGCAGTGTCTGATCACCGCCCGGCACCAGGGAAGATGAAGGAACAAAGGTATGACCGCGTTCCACAAAAAAATCAATGAAAGACTGCCGAATATAGGCTCCGCTAAATCGTTTGTTGGTCATAGGCTGCCTCTAACACACAAGTCTTTTCGGATACAAATTGTCTGACGAAGATTATACGGCATCCCGGGGTAAGAATCAACCACTCCGCCTCACTGGGGGTGTGGATTGTTTTGATTTAATCAAGCGTAGGCTACTTCCACCAGTATAACAAACCTTCCAGGGCAATGGCATAGACGCGATAAGGTTTGGGGCCCACAAAGGCTTTACCGCGAATAAAAACGGTCGGTGTGCCGTAAAAATTGGTTTTACGTACTTCTGCCAATTGCTGTTTGACGACCCACTCAGTTTGGGGGCTTTTGGCACAAAATTGCACAGACTGAGCATTTAATCCGACTTCGTTCAATAGATTCATGATGAACGCTTCATCCTCAAGGTGAGCCTTTTCCACGGTAAAAAGGCGGTCGGTCAAGTTCCAAAATTTGGGTTGATCCTGCTGGTAAGCGCAGTAGCCTATTTTAGCCAAATAATCGCTGTGTTCCTTGACCGGATAGTAGAGGAAAACCAGTTCCGCCCCATATTTCTGAACCAGGCGGCGCAGCATGGGATAGGCCTTGCGCGAGTAATCACATCCATATGAGCCAATAAACACAATCGGCTCAGTATTAGCGCCACTAATCTTGGGGAAGCCACTAATATCTACGCCTTCGAGGGTCACCGTTGCGCTTCCTCCCGGCGTTACTGGGCAACTCTCATCTACGGTAGAAAACTGGGTATTTTGCCCCGTGGGATCGAATACACAAAAGCCCGTTTGATTTAGCCCATTACAACTGCCAGTTGTGTAGTAAAGATAGAACCCCCGCACCGCAAAAAACGTGCTTCCAACCAACAAGAAGAAAAACACCCAAGAAAGGGGCTCAAAATATTTGTTGAGGAAGCGCGCTCCAGCCTCGGAACGCGTTATCACATAGCCCAAAATCTTTGCCTTCATTTTTTCATCAAAGCCAGTTGTGCATGGGCGCAAGGTAACCCGTCGCAAAACACAGTCCAAGGCCTCGCGTGCCAATTGGCGATTAGACGCACTGAAAATCCCCAAGATAGAAAGGACGATAAACGCAATCACACAAAACATGGCTATAACACCTTTCGAATTTTATTCAGCGCATCCACAAATTGTTGGGCTTCTTCCAACGTATTGTAGAAATAAACCGAAGCGCGCACTGACCCCGCCACGCCTCGCGAATTGAACCAAGAATGTACACAGTGTTGGCCAGAGCGGACAGCAATATTGGCCATCTGATCCAACATCAGAGCGATGCGGTGGTGATCAATGCCCTCAATATAGAAAGAAATAATTCCGCCCCTGAGACGTGGATCCGCCGGACCGATAATTTTGAGTCCCGGAATTTCGCTTAGCATATTAGTAAGGTATTCGTTGAGGGTTCTTTCCTGCTTTTCAATCGCGTCAAAACCGATTTGGCTCAGGTATTGCACTGCGGCCGCCAAACCCATGATCCCGGCATAATCCTGTAAGCCAGCCTCAAACTTTTCGGGCGGAGGCAAAAACTGACAGGAATCAAAGGTAGATGTAGAAACGGTATCTCCACCGACCAGGAAGGGCTCCAACTGCTCTAAAAGGCGATACTTGCCATAAAGCACCCCCGTTCCCGAAGGGCCGAGCATCTTATGCCCAGAAAACGCCAAAAAGTCCACATCTAATGCTCGCACATTTACCCGCTGATGAGGCACAGTTTGTGCCGCATCCAGGAAAACCAGAGCTCCCTGACGGTGTGCATGCTTGATGATATCGGCAGCAGGGAGAGTAACCCCATCGAGATTAGAGGTATACCCCATGGCTACCAGTTTAACCGGGCCGTCTCTAAATGCTTGCTCAAAAGCATCCCAATTAAAGGTATTATCGTTTCGAGTTCGAATGACCCGTAGAATGACACCCCGTCGCCGCGCTACCATTTGCCATGGAATGAGGTTCGAGTTGTGTTCTTTGTCCGTTACTAGAATGACGTCGCCCGGTTTCCAGTTTATTGACGCGGCTAATAAATTTACCCCTTCAGTAGTGTTACGGGTAAAGATGATTTCTTCTTTCCGTCCCGCATTCAAAAATTTAGCCACCTTTTCTCGCGCCTGATCCACCTCACGCGTTACCTCAGCCGCCATGCGGTGCATGCTCCGCCCACTACAAGCCGGGAATTCCTGATAATAGCGAATAACCGCCTCAATCACCTGGCGTGGGCGCAAGGTCTGACAGGCGTTGTCAAAGTAAATGACAGCCTTACGCCCGTTTTGACTATGCAAACTCGGGAAGTCGGCCCTAACTTTCGCCCAATCCATGCCCTACCTCCTATGGGCTTTAGTCATCTCAATCCAACAATCCCAAAACACGACCCCAATTATAAGGCAGATTGTGAATACCCGCACCACCTCGACCGTCTAAGGCCTAGAACAAACTCTCTTCGAAGCACGCCAGATTGATGTTTCCCTTGATATAATAAGGTTACTTTTGTTAGGATTATCACATTCGGCTGCATCGGGGAGGACGCCATGGGTTATAAAATCGTTTTCGGCACAGATGGATGGCGCGGCGTGATCGCCGAGGATTACACATTTGATAATGTGCGCCGATGTGCTCAGGGCTTTGCACATTACCTTCAAAGTAAAGGGTATCATGACGAGTGGGTTGTCGTGGGTTATGATAAGCGCTTTCACTCCGAAAATTTTGCCCAGGCCGCGGCCGAGGTCTTGTGCGGCAACGGTTTCCGCGTTTACCTGACCGATAAAGCCACACCCACCCCGGTCATTGCCTATGCTGTTACTGAGCGTAAGGCGGTTGGCGCCGTTAATATTACGGCTTCTCACAATCCGCCTACCGACAATGGTTTCAAAGTGCGCGATTCCAGCGGCGGTGCCATTGACCCAGAGGGCCTTAAACAGATTGAAAGTGCTATTCCGGATGACGTCAACGCCGTTCAACGCATGCCTGCTGCTGAAGCCGAATCTCAAGGCCGACTGGTGCGTTTTGATCCAGCACCTGCCTATATTGAGCACCTACACACCCTGATTGATTTACAACCTATTCGCGATGCAGGGCTTAAGATTGTGGTAGATGCCATGTGGGGCAATGGAGCTGGATGGTTTCCTCACCTGCTCAGCGGCGGAAAAACCCAGATTATCGAAATCCACAATACGCGCAACCCGATCTTCCCTGAAATGAAACGCCCTGAACCGATCCCACCCAACATTGACGTGGGCTTGCGCACCACCGTTGAACAGGGTGCCGATGTCCTCGTTGTCACCGATGGCGATGCGGATCGCGTTGGAATCGGCGATGAGAACGGTCGGTTCGTTAATCAACTTCAGGTGTATGGGTTATTAGCCTTCTACCTGCTTGAAGTTCGCGGCGAACGCGGCCCGATCATTAAAACCCTATCTACCACGAGCATGCTTGAAAAATTAGGGGAAATCTATGGTGTCCCGGTCTATGAAACCGGCGTAGGGTTCAAGTATGTGGCGCCCAAGTTCTTAGAAACCAATGCGCTTATCGGCGGTGAAGAATCCGGTGGCTATGCCTTTCGCGGCAATGTCCCGGAGCGAGACGGTATCCTGGCCGGGCTTTACTTCTTGGATATGATGGTGCGCCTCAATCGTAAACCCTCACAACTCCTGGAACTCCTCTTCAGCAAAGTTGGCCCCCATTATTACGACCGCATTGACAAGCAGTTTAGCGGCGATCGCAAGACACGCGAGGCTATGATCCTAAACGCCAATCCCCAAACCATCGGGGGGCTCAAGGTCGTTGGTCTGAACACGCTGGATGGCTATAAGTTCCTCTTGGAAGACGGTGGATGGATGCTCATCCGCTTCTCAGGTACCGAGCCTATCATTCGCGTTTATTGTGAAACCACACAACCCGACCGGGTTCAACCTATTTTGCAGGATGGATTACGCATTGCCGGACTGGCCTGAGACCTTCTGGATTGATACCCACTGCCACCTCTATATGGAGCCCTTTCAGGACGACCTGCCTGAGGTGCTATCACGAGCACAACACCAAGGGGTAAAGGTATTCGTGGTGCCTGGGATTGATCTCGAAACCAGTCGGGCCGCCATCGAGTTAAGTGAACGTTATCCCGCAGTGTTTGCGGCAGTCGGTATCCATCCTAATTACGCTACCCGATGGGGAAATAACTCGCTCCAAGAACTGCGCGCCCTTTCCACCCATCCCAAAGTCGTTGCGATCGGTGAAATTGGGTTAGATTATTTTCGGGATTACGCACCGCCGGATTTGCAAAAAACCATCCTTAAAGCTCAGTTGGAACTGGCGGGTGAACGCAACCTTCCGGTGATCTTGCACCAACGGAATTCTTTTGACGATCTTCGGGCGATTTTACAAGTGTGGGGTCAAACTATTGGGGCCTCAAGTACCTCAATCACACCACCACGAGGTGTCTTTCACGCATTCGATGGTAGCCCTGATGATCTTAATTGGGCTACACAGCATGGTTTTTATGTCGGTTTGGCTGGGGCAATCACCTATCGCCCACATGAGCGCATCCAGCCCCTTATCCAACCTTTACTTTGGGATCGCGTGGTACTCGAAACCGATTCACCCTACCTGACCCCTATCCCCCATCGCGGAAAACGCAACGAGCCTGCCTATGTCCCCCTTATCGCTGAGAAAATCTCGGCTATCTCCAATATTCCTCTGCCCACCTTGGCCAACATGACCAGCATGAACGCTATACGCCTTTTTAATTTGCCATCTTCTTGGAGTTTGCATTGAGCACCATGACTTCATTCTTCATCCCAGTACTCGATCAAATACATCAGGTAGAAGATCTGATTCGCACTCAGGCTGAGGGTTATCACCCCGACCTACAAGCCGCGCTAGAGCACCTTCTCAAATCAGGGGGAAAGCGGATTCGCCCTACATTAACATTGCTGGTTGGGCGTATGCTTGGCGCTCCAGAGCCCCAACTCATCACCCTGGCGGCTTCGATTGAGTTGTTACATACCGCCACCCTGGTTCATGATGATCTTATTGACGGAGCCCTTCTTCGCCGGGGTATTCCCACTCTCAACGCTCGTTGGTCACCTGGTGCAACCGTCCTCACCGGCGACTTTCTCTTTGCCCGTGCCGCAAAACTAGCTGCTGAAACCAACTCCATCCCCGTGATGCGCCTTTTCGCTGAAACCCTGACCATTATCGTCAACGGGGAAATTAGCCAGATGTTTAATCCGCCGTGTAACAGCACGCTCGAAAATTACTATCAACGTATTTATGCCAAAACGGCATCATTGTTTGAGGCTTCGACCGGATGTGCTGCCATGATTAGCACCACAGATAACGACGTGATCACGCGTTTGCGCCATTTTGGACGCGAATTAGGCATGGCGTTTCAAATTATTGATGATATTCTTGATCTTACCGGCGAGGAAAACCAACTTGGGAAACCCATTGGCAATGATTTGCGACAGGGGATTGTAACCCTGCCGGTCATTCGATATCTGCATACTCATCCTGAGGATCCGTTCTCTCAGATCATCCTTCAGGGAAAATGTTTGCAGAACGAAGCAGACATCTTTGCTTTTATCGAACGCCTTCGCCACAGTGACGCCATTGATGATGCACATCACGAAGCCCAACAATTTGTAAAGAATGCGCTGGAAGATCTTCGAATGCTCCCAGCCACCCCAGAGCGGCAGTATTTGGAAGAACTGACTTGGTTTGTCACTCAGCGAAAAACATAAAAAACCCACCTTCGAGGTGGGTTTTTATGGTGCGCTGGGCGGGAGTTGAACCCGCACGCCTTTCGGCACATGGCCCTCAACCATGCCTGTCTGCCAGTTCCAGCACCAGCGCATTTATCCGCGGCTTATTATATAATTCACTGGGTATTAATGTCAAGCCAAAGTTAGCCTACCCAAATCTAATATTTCCAAGGAAGGAGTAATTATGACGATCGCACTTGATGCTATGGGCAGTGATCGCTACCCTGAGCCGGAAATCCAGGGAGCCTTATGGGCCGCCGAGAAATGGGGGCTTGACATCATCCTCGTGGGTGACCAATCTCGTTTGGAGCCCCAATTGCGGGCTCTCAACACCCGTGGTTTAGCGGTCCGAATCGAGCACGCTCCAGACATTTTAGAGATGAGCGACAAACCCGTTGAAGCGGCCCGGCTGAAACCACGCAACTCAATGGCTGTTGGGCTTGAACTGGTCAAAAAGGGTGTTGCCGAGGCGTTTGTTAGCGCCGGAAATACCGGCGGTGTCATGTTCAACGCACTCCGTATCCTCGGGCGCATCCCCGGCGTAGCCCGCCCAGCATTAACAGCGATGTTTCCGGTACGCGGTGGTCATGCCATTGTTTTAGATATCGGTGCGAATGCCGATTGCCGGCCCGAATTTCTGCTCCAATTTGCCATCATGGGCAGTATTTACGCCGAAAAAGTCCTGCACAAACAAAACCCTCGTGTTGGCCTGCTTTCCAACGGCGAAGAGCCCGGCAAGGGGAATCAACTGGTAAAGGAAACCTACCCCCTCTTGGAAAAAAGCGGCCTGAACTTTATCGGCAATGTCGAGGGCAAAGAAGTGTTCAACGGTGAAGCCGATGTCGTCGTCACGGACGGTTTTACCGGCAACATCATGCTCAAGTCCAGTGAAGCCGTAGCCAAGTTAATCACCGATGTTTTACGCGAATCGCTCATGGCGTCTTGGCGCACCAAACTGGGTGCCCTTTTGGCCAAGCCCGCCTTCGCCCAGATTCGCCAAATGCTCGATCCTTCGGAAATCGGCGCGGCCCCGCTGTTGGGCATTGATGGTTTAGTCTTTGTTGGGCACGGTCGTTCGGATGCTCGTGCAATTATGAATGCGTTGCGGGTCGCAAATGAAGCCATCCGGGCCAACCTACTGAACAATATCCGCGAAGCAATTCGAGAAAAACTTTCCGCTGTTGAAAATACCATCACCGACAACCCCTGAGGTTAACCATGAAAGTCATTCGTAACTCACGCCTGATTCAACGCAACCGCCGCATCGGTCAAATTGCGACCATCATTGCATTAGTCGTCCTGGGTTTTGGGCTTTACATCTCTTTTGTTCATCCCGAACAATATACACTAAGCCTTACAGCACTGATTATCGGGTTTGTGCTTTCCCAAGCCGGAATTTACTTCGGAAACCGCTGGGGGCGCTCCCCGCGACCGGATGAACTCCTCACCAATGCCCTGAAAGGCTTAGAAGATAAATACGCGGTTTATCATTATGTTTCGGGTATTCCACACATGCTCATCGGTCCGGCAGGCGTCTGGGCACTAATTCCGGTCACCGTTGCCGGTACGATCACCTATGATGCCAACAAGCGCCGCTTTCGCCAAAAGGGTGGCAATATTTACCTCAAAATCTTTGGTCAGGAAAACATTGGACGACCTGACCTCGAAGCCAATTACGCCATCGAGGATTTATCTAAATTTCTCAAAAAGACCTTAGGGGATGCCAACAACCCCCTTCCTACACCTCAAGCAGTTCTGGTTTTTACCAACCCCAAAGCCATTTTGGAAATCGAGGAATCACCGATCCCGGCTGTGCCATTGGCCAAATTAAAAGACTTTATGCGTCGCCAAGCCAAGGAAAATCCGGCCCCTGCGCCCGTTATTCAAGCCTTGCAACAAGCCTTGCCCAACGAAAAATGGGAGGGGAACTAGACGTTACCCTCGAGACTTAATCTGCCGTGGTCGTTTCGAAGGGGAACCCGGCGAACCGCTCATCGCATAAGCACGCAAACGTTGTACCTCGTCCGGGGTTAGATGACGCCATTCGCCGGGTTTCAATTTACCCAGTTCAATCGGGCCGATGCGGGTACGGATCAATCGCCTGACCGGCAATCCAATCGTCCGCCCGATTTCGCGGATTTCGCGTTTACGTCCTTCACACATAACCACGCGTAACCAAGCCCCCTCACGAACCACACCCTCCAGAGTTACCTCAGCAGGTGCCGCTCGCCGTCCATCCGGTAATACCACACCATGGCGCCACGCCTCGAGTTGCTCTTCATCCGGGCGCTTAGCCACCAAGACTCGGTATTCCTTCTCTTTTCCGTACCGAGGATGGGTCAGGCGATTAGCTAGTTCACCATCATTGGTGAGCAGGATCAGTCCTTCACTTTCATAATCCAGGCGCCCCACGACAAACAAATGCCCTGGAAAAGGCACTAGATCATAAACGGTGCGGCGTTTCTCGTGAAGCGCATGGTCTGAAAGCACATCCTGAGGTTTGTTGAGAATGATATAGGTAAACTGAGAGACCGGCTTGGGTATCGGATGCCCATCTACGGTGATCTGATCGCGCTCAGGATCGGCTTTCATCCCTAGCGTAGCCGTGACGCCGTTAACCTTAACCCGACCTTGGGCAATCAGGGTCTCTGCTTCACGCCGTGATCCCAATCCAGCCCGAGCCAGAATTTTCTGCAAACGTTCTTCTGCCATTTTTTAATCCTTTAGCAACGAATGATCTTGCACTTCGGTTTCATCAATCGGTGGTAATTGTTCCAAAGATTCTAGGCCAAAATAAGCCAGAAAGTCAGAAGTTGTGCCATAGAGAAGGGGCCGTCCCGGTAAATCAGCCCGCCCTCGCTCTTCGATCAACCCTTTTGCCAATAAACTGCGCACAACCGAATCGCTATTCACCCCACGAATAGCCTCAATCCCAGCCCGGGTGATCGGCTGGCGGTAAGCAATGATAGCCAAGGTTTCTAAGGCTGCCTTGCTCAACCTCGCCCCTACTTCCAAGCCCAGCAACCGCTCAACGTACGCAGAGACCTCAGGGGCTGTGGTGAGTTCGTAACGGCCTTGATGGACGCGTAAACGCAACCCTCGTTGCTGGTAATCTTCTTGCAAACGGGATAGAGCCGCCTTGATTGTCTCCTCGTCTGTTCCTATAACCGTTGCGAGTTGGGCTGCCGAAACTGACGCCGGAGCCACAAAGATCAAGGCTTCGAGGATACTTTCAAGAGAGAGGGAAGGGGTGTCGAGTTCGTCTGACTGCATGCTATAATTGAAACCGCCTTAAGAACGTTCCTTTCTCAGAGTTTATGAGCACAACATTGCGCACCCTGAAATTAACCAGCCCCATCACAGCCTTCTTGTGGCTATTGGCATTCAGTGCCTGCACGGTTTTCCTTCCATCTCGCCCAGCGATTAATGTTACCGTGGAAGATAACGGTCAACGCCACCAAATCACCGTACCTGTCGGTACTACCGTTCAAACCGTGATTGATCGTCTAAACCTTCCCTTAGGAGTACTGGATCGCACCGAACCGCCCACATTTACCGTTCTGAACCGTGATTCAAGGATTACTATTATACGCGTAAAAGAAGTTTTTGAGACCGAAGAGGTAGTCGTTCCCTTTGAACAACAAGTAGTCAGAAACGAATCACTCTCTGAGGGCGAAACCCGGCTGGTTCAACCCGGCGAAAACGGCTTACAGCAGATCACTTATCGCCGCTTATTGGAAAACGGAAAAGAAGTCGCACGAACTATTTTTAAAGTCGAAACTATTCGCGAACCACGCCCTGAAATCGTTATGGTTGGTGTTCAATCACCATTAACACCACTGGATTTGCCCGGATCCCTAGTTTACCTGGCAGGCGGGAATGCCTGGTTGATCCGCGAGAACAGCGCCAACCGCTATCCCATCGTTACAACAGGCGATTTAGATGGGCGCGTTTTTACCCTATCCCCAGATGGAAAATGGTTACTCTACACCCGACAGAGCAACACCAGCAACGAGATCAACACCCTCTGGGTAGTAAACCTGACGATTGAACACCCACAGCCGATTAACCTTAAAGTCAGTAATGTCGTCCATTACGCCGAGTGGGTGCCCGGCGCGTCATTGACCATTGCTTATTCTACGGTCGAACCCCGCAACGCACCGCCAGGCTGGCAGGCCAATAACGATTTCTACCGTCTAAGTTTTTCCCCCGAGGGGCGAATTTTGAAAAATGAGAAACTAATAGATGCTAACGCTGGGGGAATCTACGGTTGGTGGGGAACCACCTTCGCTTGGGCACCTGATGGCAATGCCCTGGCCTATGCCCGCCCCGACTCAGTCGGCTTGGTAAACCTAAAAGAACAGACATTCGAGCCACGCTTCTCACTCCAACCTCTGGAAACCGGAGGAAATTGGGCTTGGGTTCCTAGTATAGCCTGGTCCGCGGATGGGCGCTTCCTGTATACTTCAACCAATAGCGAATCTGACCCACAGGTTTTTTCATTGAGCGCGCTATCGCTCACTTATGACCTGATGGTGGATGTGGTCAAAAATACTGGTATGTTTGCTAACCCCACCCCCATTCCCGATAACCAGCACTTCCCACAATGGGTTGCTTATCTTCAGGCCTTGTTCCCCACCCAAAGTGAATCCAGCCGCTATCGCTTAGCCCTTATAGACCGAGATGGATCGGATCAACGCATTCTTTTCCCCCCCGAGGGGTCAATCGGATTGGAGCCTCAACGGCCGGTTTGGTCGCCGCCTTCCTCACCACAATGGATTGGGATAATTTATCAAGGCAACCTCTGGCTCGTCGAAGTACCATCTGGGCAAGCCCGCCAGATTACAGGTGACGGCCTAATCCGTCGAATAGACTGGAAATGATCATGACCATGGAGAAAGATCTATGCGAGTTTTAGTTACCGGCGCCGCGGGTTTTTTGGGTTCGCATCTCTGTGATTATCTGCTGGCTCAAGGCCACGAAGTGATCGGCATGGACAACTTTATCACCGGCAGCCCGGATAATCTGGCCCATTTAGCCGGTAATCCACGTTTCCTTTTCATCCGCCACGATGTGTCCAATTTTATCTTTGTGCCCGGAAAAGTGGATGCTGTGCTTCATTTTGCTTCACCGGCCAGCCCGAACCCCAATTCCCCTTACGGTTACACGAATTTACCCATTCAAACCATGAAGGCCGGAGCACTAGGGACACACAACACTTTAGGTGTTGCCCGGGCACACAATGCAAGATATTTGCTAGCCTCGACCAGTGAAATTTATGGCGACCCCCTCGAGCATCCTCAGAAAGAAACCTATTGGGGACACGTAGATCCCATCGGCGTGCGCTCCGTTTATGATGAAGCCAAGCGTTTCGCTGAGGCGCTGACCATGGCCTATCATCGCTACCATGGACTGGATACGCGCATCGTTCGTATTTTCAACACCTATGGTCCGCGCATGCGCCTTGATGATGGACGTGTGGTACCCAACTTTATCCAGCAAGCCCTGCGTGGCGAACCTCTAACTATTTATGGGGATGGCTCACAAACTCGTAGTTTCTGTTATGTGGATGATTTAATCGAGGGAATTTACCGCCTCTTGCTTTCAGACGAGCATTATCCGGTTAATCTGGGCAACCCAGAGGAAATTACTATATTAGAATTCGCAGAGGTTATTAACCGCCTGACTGGCAACAAAGCCGGAATCGTCTTCAAGCCGGAAAGCCGTCTTGGGGATGACCCTCAACGCCGCCAACCGGATATTACGCGCGCACGTACCATCCTGGGTTGGGAACCCAAAACGAGTTTAGAGGAGGGCATACGACTGACCATACCGTATTTCCGTCAAAAAATGGGGCTTTAATCACCATAATCACCGATTCTAAAGAACTGGGGCGCTTCCTGCGCTTTGCGGTTGTGGGAACGATTGGCGCGGTGATTGATTTTGGGCTTTTTAATGCCCTAACCCAAACCATTGCTTTCTTCCGCCAAAATGCTGTTTGGGCAAGCGTCCTCTCCTTTATTGCCGCCGTGACAAGTAATTTCGTTTGGAATCGTTACTGGACCTATCCCGATTCCCGTAGCAAACCCCTGGCTCAACAGGGGGCGCAATTCTTATTGGTGAGTATCGCGGGGCTATTGATCCGCACCCCGCTCTTTGCTTTCCTCGAACCAATCCTGATCCGTTTTTTCCAAGCCTGGTGGAAGTGGACAATTCTTTCACCCATTACTGTCGCTCATAATGTTGCGCTCGCCATTGTGATTGGTGTGGTCATGCTTTGGAACTTCTTTGCCAATCGCTATTGGACGTATAATGATGTTTAAGTTCAAGCAATGAGCGATTCGCCTCTCTCGCCCAACCCCGATTCAGCCCCCGCCGAAACCCCACAGCCGCGTTCCCTGCGGGAATTGATTGATATTGTCTCCGGGCGAGCCCTTAAGGATATCCTTCCTCAAGAAGACGCCGGTCTCGCCGAACCTCTGCCTTTCCCCTTCCTGGCCATTGTGGGTCAGTTCGAAATGCGCTTGGCATTATGTCTGAATCTTATTAATCCCGCTATCGGTGGTGTGCTTCTCATCGGTCCCCGGGGTACCGGAAAGACTACGGCAGTACGTAGTCTGTTGGATTTGCTCCCCGAAATTGAGCGCAGTGCTTGTTTCTATGGTTGTCTACCCGAGGACATTGAAACCGGCGGCATTGACGCTGTTTGCCCCGATTGTGCGCGCAAGTATGCCGAGGGACGCCCGCTCACGATAAAAGATCGGGTCAAACTAATCGAACTGCCCCTTAACGCTCGCCTCGAAGACGTGGTGGGAGGGCTGGATGAACGCGCCGTCGCTCATGAACGTTTCCGCCTCAAACGAGGTATTCTTGCGCAGGCTGATCGAAATATCCTGTATGTTGACGAGGTCAATCTTCTCCCGGATGAAATCGTGGATGCCATCCTGGATGCAGCCTCCAGCGGCACCTATACGGTACGCAGAGGACCACTCTCCGCCACGTATCGTGCCCGTTTTGTCCTAATCGGATCTATGAATCCCGAAGAGGGCAACTTACGCCCCCAGATCCTTGACCGCTTTGGCCTACGTGTCCTTGTCCATGGTCTGAAAGATCCTCATCAACGGCTTGAAGCCTATCGGCGCAGTCAGTATTACCGGGTAAATCCTCGCGCGACCGTGGCACACTATGCTGAAGAGACCGCGCTGATGCGCGAAGAAATCGCTACAGCGCGCCGCTTACTGCCCTCGGTACGAGTTTCAGATCCAATCGCCTTGGAAGCCATAAACCTCATCCAACGCCTAAAGATCGATTCACTGCGTGCAGAAATCACCCTGCTGGAAGCCGCCCGTGCTTACGCCGCCGCCGATAGTCGCACTGAGGTAACATTCGAAGATATCCGTCAAGTTGCCCCTATGGCTTTGCGTATGCGCCGTTCGGCTTTTATGGAAAAATACCTTGAAAACCAAAGCAACGAAGATGAAGAAATTTTGCAACTGTTTACCTCTCAAATCGAGCCCAATTTATCGGTAGCCCCTACCAAGGAGGATAAGGATGCCCCCCACTCTTAATCACTACACGCGCCTGGAACGCTGTCTGAGCGGCGAAGATGTAGACCGCATCCCTATCGCCCTGTGGCGACACTTCCCGGTAGACGACCAGCACCCCGAGCATCTGGCCAAGGCCATTATCCATTTTCAAAGCACGTACGATTTTGATTTCATTAAGGTGACCCCTGCCTCATCTTATTGCCTGCGTGATTGGGGCGTTATTGATCAATGGAAGGGCGATCCTGAAGGCACTCGTGCTTACATTCATCACCCCATAGTCCACCCTGAGGACTGGCTAAAACTGACCCCCTTAAACCCGCATCAGGGTGTATTGGGCGACATGCTGATCACGCTTCGAATTCTGAAGCACCACTTTGCGGGTCAGGTGCCGATTCTTCAGACCATCTTTTCACCCCTGGCCCAAGCCAAGAATTTGGCCGGTGAGGAACGCCTCATTTTGCACCTACGCACCGCACCCGACGCCCTTCACGCCGGCCTGCAGAGAATCACTGAATCCACTCTTGCTTTTATAGAAACCCTAAAGGACCTTGGGATTGACGGTATTTTCTATGCAATCCAGCATGCCCGTTATGATACACTCTCTTCGTCAGAGTTCAGCGAGTTTGGTCGCGCGTATGATCTCAAAATTTTAGAGGCGGCGCGTGGTTTCTGGCTTAACGTGGGGCATATCCACGGGGAGCACATCATGTTCCCACAGGTTTGTGATTACCCGGTGCAAATTCTGAACTGGCATGATCGGCAAACCACGCCGTCACTACGCGAAGCCCTAACGAAAGTTTCCGCCGCCGTTTGTGGCGGGCTTTCCCAATGGACCACAATGGCATTAGGCAGCCCCGAAGACGTGCAACGCGAAGCACAACAGGCCATTCAAGAGACCCAAGGGAGGCGCTTTATCTTGGGCACCGGCTGTGTCCTACCCATTATCACCCCGCATGGAAATATCCACGCGGCTTGCCAAGCCACCATCTTGGTATAGGGAACCCTTATGGCGCCTCCTCGTATCATCGGCGGCAAAGCCGGGGGAATCCGTCTACGTAGTGTCCCAGGCAGCGGCACCCGCCCGATCACCGACCGAGTGAAAGAAGCCTTATTTAACATTCTTGGCCCGGATATTGAGGGAGCAACTTTCTTGGACCTGTTTGCCGGAACAGGCAGCGTGGGCTTGGAAGCGCTGAGCCGGGGTGCATCTTACGTCTGTATGATAGATACCAGTCGCCAAGCCATTTCAACTATTAAGGAAAACCTGCGTCTCACCCGTTTGGAGCAAGGGGCAGAAGTATTGCACATGGACGCCTTCGCTTTTCTGCGCCGCCCCCCCACATGCGCTTTTGATTTTATCTTTGTGGCTCCCCCTCAATATAAAGGCTTATGGGAAAAAGCCCTAGCGGCGTTGGATACAAACCCAACCTGGCTATCTCCCAGCGGCACCATCATCGTTCAAATAGATCCCAATGAATACAAACTCCTCTTGTTACAAAATTTCACCGAAGAAGATCGGCGTCATTATGGCTCAACCCAATTGATTTTCTACCGTTTCAAACTTTCCCAAGATACAACCGCTACTTCCAGTTAGGGAATTAAGGGATCTCAAACTCCACTTGAAGACGATCTTGGTCATCGTAGTAGTAATGCGCCACAAAAGGGGGATCATCCTCCCGATGATTCAAAACACGGGGCAACAAGACAGCCAAATCAGGTACCAACGGCAACCTAGAGAGATCACTCTCTGCAATCCATTCGGCAACGCCTTCGGGGGATGACTGCACCTCTCCCCCTGCATAGTCCCCGCGAAACACATAAAGCCCGATCCCGATGGTTTCACCCGTATCAATCATGATCACACCACACAACCGTAGGTTAGCAACCTCTAGCCCCGTCTCTTCTCGAACTTCCCGCTTGGCCGCTGCCAGAATCCCCTCGCCCTGCTCAACATGCCCTCCGATTCCGTTATAAAGCCCAGCCCAGAGTCGCTTGTGCGGTGCCCCTTTTAACAGAAGCACTTTGTCATCACGAGTGATGAAAATCAAGGTACGAGGAATAATGGTATAACGATCCTTGAAAACGCCTTGTTCTTCTCGGCCCATAGCAGGAACATCCCAAACCAATAGATAATTTTAGAGGCCCTGTATTGGTCAGGGCCTCTTCTCAATTTAACTCAAAAACATCGGGACGCCCATAAAATCTTTAACCCGCGGGCGATACGTTTCAATATCGTAGTAAGAAGGCACATCCACACGCTTACGACCGGCCATTACAATTTCCACCGGTACGGTCGTGTATTTACCACCGTGTAGAGCGACCATCTTGCCTGTCTCTTTGCGCCGTATCAATTGGATAGCAAGGTTACCAAACGACATAGCCACCATCCGATCCAGCGAATCGGGCGCCCCGGAACGCATCAAGTACCCTAATTGTTGATACATTGTGTTTTGACCGGTGCGTCGCTTGATCTCCTCGCTTACAATCAATCCGATGCCCCCCAGTTTACGGTGACCATACGCATCGGCCTCACCGGTAACAAACATTTCCCCTCCTTCCATGATCGCCCCTTCAGAGATGGTCATAATGGCATAATTGGAAGGGTTGTTCCGCTTATCGTACATCAAGAAATCGCATAATTTCTGGATATCGAACGGCACCTCGGGGATTACAGCGCGATCCACATAAGCCAAATAACCGCTGATCAGGCAGGTTTCACCGCAATAGCGCCCGAACAGTTCCACCACACCGATCCGTTCATGCGAGCCCACGGAGGTGCGCATGTTCGTGATAAACTCCACACTACGTGTCACCGCCGTAGAAAAACCGATGCAATAATCCGTCCCAAAAACATCGTTATCCATGGTCTTGGGAATCGCCACAACGGGAAAGCCTTCGCGATGCAGTCGCACCGCAAAAGAGAGCGTATCATCCCCACCGATCGGTACGAGCACGTCAATTCCCAAGTTGGCCAAAACATTAAGCACGTAATCGGTATAATCCGTCTTTCCTTCCTCAGGAATGGGCTTACCCCACTTCGAATTCTTCAAGAAGTCCGGCGTATCCTTGGGAGAAACACGCTGCGGATTGGTGCGCGACGTGTGGAGCACTGTACCCCCCGTCCGATCTATGGTGCGCACATCCTCAGCGTGCAGTTCGCGAATATAGTAATCACGAGTAGAGGGTTCGTCCGGGTTGTAATGCAATAAACCTGCCCAACCCCGACGAATGCCGATCACCCGATAACCCAGTTCCAATGCCCCCATCACCACCGATTTGATGCAGGGATTCAGCCCAGGCACATCCCCACCACCGGTTAAGATCCCAATCGTCAGTGTCATAAGCAGATCCTCCCGTGAAAGAATTCGTTATGATGTATAGATCAATCCCTAGAGTGTAATGTTACTCAGGGGGATTTGCAAGGTTACGCGACAGCCCTGCCCGGGAGCCGTATCAATATCCATCGTACCACCAAGCATCTCTACACGTTCACGGATTAAGCGCAATCCAAGCCCACTGCTCTCCTGAAGTCTATGTATATCAAAACCCTTACCATCATCACGAACCACAACCCGCACAAATTGATCACCAACCTCCAAGAAGACTTCAATGGAAAGTTTTCGCAACGTGTCCTGATTATGGCGATAAGCATTGTTCATGAGTTCCTGGATGGCGCGAAAAATCATCACCTCAGCATAAGGGGCAAAGCGCTGCTGAGCACCGCGCGTGATGACACTAACCTCAGCACCGGTTTCGCTGCTAAAGGTCTCACCGTAGCGTTGCACGGTGATAAAAAGCCCCAGATCATCCAACATCATTGGCCGCAACCCGGCAATAAATAAGCGCACCTTCTGGAAAGTCGCCATGGCTGCGTTCTTGAGGTTTTCTAATTCCTCCCTGGCTTTGAGCGGATCCAAATCAAAGAGTCGTGATGCAATTTCTGCCTGCACGATAAAGTTCGAAAGGTCTTGAGCGGGACCATCATGCATTTGGCGCGATAACTTTTGCCGCTCCGTTTCTTGCGCATCAATGAGTTTCTCCAACATAGCCATGCCGCCGTTTCGCCCTCGTTTACCCCCTGCCGGTGAACCCTCGGTCAAAAAACTTTGCACTTTTTCTAAGAGGTTGATGTATTTTTCCAGGTGCGCCTGATCGCTCTGCAATTTTTCAACCTGGCTACGCATCACCAAGAGCCGGCGTTGGGCATCTAAGGCCGAGTCATAAACCACCCGAATGTCATTTCTGGGCACCGATTCAAATTGATTTTGGAGTTGCTGCAAGTGTGCATTGATATTGGCGTTCCGTTGCGTCAATCGTGTCAACTCCACCTGACTACGCTCAATCATCTGAGTGACCTCTTCATAGGCACGCCGAGACGACTCGAGCTCAGAGGCAATAAAATCTACAAACGATTCCCACGTAGTTGAATCATCGCCTACCTGAATTATCATGCCCAACTCCGCTTTTTCTCACTATTACATTTGATTCGAGCCAAGGGGTTTAATCAGGTGTAAGTATAGCACAATTGTCTATGCCTGTTCCTAAAATCTAGCGGCAGGTTTTTTCAACATCTCTAAGAGTTAAAATATGTGCATCTTGGACGGTTCCTAAATACTCGAAATTCTCATCCTTCATCGGATCCGCATAAAGCGAACCAAGATTGATCTGATCAGGTTCGAGTACCACATAGTCGGCCCGATAACGACACATTACGGCCAGCAATTGAGCAACATCGCCACCCGGGATAACAATGCTGGAACGATGGGTAAAGATAAAAAACGTGGGTGGATTGTTAACTGCTCCCAGTGAAGAGTCGGCCGGAAATCCCCAATCTGATAGTCTTTGATTAATGGCCAGATACCTATCCTGCGTAACTCGCCACGATGGGGGTGTTGTTTCATTTCCCAAGTACCTTTGGACGTAAATCGCGGCAGCAGCCATGAGGACGATCAATAAAACCCCTACCCCTAGAATAGTTTGACTGACCTTTGGCTGCCACCCCCGATACTGGGCTCCCCATTGGATCAGGGCTTGAAACCCCTGCCAGCCTAATCCCCATAAGAAAGGCTGGAGCGCGGCACCCGAGTGAAAAAATCCCCCTCTCACCCCCGCAAAGGGAAATATCAGCGAAAAAATTAACCCTAGCACCATCCACATTCCGAGCCCGAAGCGCGTCTCGAGGCGATACCATGTTTTTACTATTCCCCAAATAATGAGGGGAAAGAAAACAATTTGTCCTTGGACGGCAATCGCAGTGAGCAAATTTTGTCCCATTGCCCAAAGGCGATCCTTTATAATCGCCCCCCACCCTTGCGCAATCCAATGCTCAAAAGTCAATTGTGATGCCGGATAATAAAACAATTCATTGTACTCTCGCAACCACAAGGCTCGCCCCGACCCCGGTTGAAGCAATGTGCCAAACGCATGCAGGTTATGCCAGAGCCACGGCGCAATGGTGAAACCGTAACCCACACCAAGGCCCAAGAGATTTATCACGGCTACACGCATTATATTGGAAGTAACGCTTTTTTGTCTTAACGTTACCGCCCTAAACACCATTCCTGCTTGAAGAAATATGCTGGCTAAAAACCAGATCACCCCATCCGCCCGGGAAAGATGAATCAGACCACAAACAATCCCAACGACCAACGAACGCAGGAATTCCCTTTTCTTACCCCACAGATATTCTGTCTCGAATACAAAGATGAAATACAAAGCACCCAGCGTGGTGATCGGCGTGAAGGATTCGGGGAAAGTGATAAACCCGGCATAGAAAAGTGGAAAAGATGCCGCCAATCCACCCAACCAGCCTATAAAGGCTCGTCCGGTTCTACGAAACACCAAATAAGCAATTAGCGCTACATTGATGCCATGGAGAATGACAAAAGGCAAACGTGCTGCCCACAACGCGGTGGTTCCGGCCAGCCTCATCCCAATCGCCGCCAAAACTGCCGGCAAAGGCATCCAATAATCAAAGGACGGCATAGGCACACCCTTTGGATCCGCCAGGTAGTTCCAGATAAAAGGCTGTTCTCCCCCGTGTCCCCAGAAAATCTGCTGACCCAGAGCGTAGTAATAATCGCTATCCATAACGGCTGCTACCGGCTGTATCCACAGCATCACAGCCGCCATTCCGCTCCCCAAGATACCCAAAAGCAAGTAATGGATACGCTTCACCCCCGTTGCCCTTTAATCCAGAGACTCAATATCTTCGCGTTGAATGAGTTCCAACCACACACTGGGAGGACGAATAGCCCACCAGCGCACCCAATATAACAGCCCTACTACCACCAAAGGAATCAACAGCATCAGCAATGCCATATTCTGCTCGTGAAGACTCTCCATCAAACGCCAAGACACTAATCCCCAAGACCCAATACCTAATCCAGTCATTACGATTAAAGTCACCCACAGACCTAAACGCCGCCATCGCTCTACCCACAGGCTACCCGCCAGGATCAATGCTGGCAAAAAGAGGATCATATCTTGGGGTTGAAACCGCACACCGGTCCACGCTGTAAGGGTCAGACTCAATGCAGCCAACCAGAGAAAAGCCCGCATGCCTGAACGGTGATTGAGGATCAATTCAAACAATGTCAAAGCAACTGCAAGACCACTTACAGCCTGGCCCAGGCGTGTCCCGACACCCGGGAAAAATACGCCCAAAGCCTCACCAGTCGTTTGGCCAATCAAGGGGCGTTGACGATTTATGATCATCGCTAAATACTGTAATGGCCACGAAGGAAGAAAGAGGGCAAAAAAGAGACTTAAAAGAGCCAGAGTAATGAAAAACCACATCACGATCAAGCCCCGACGATTCAGGACAGCCCAAATAAATATCACTCCGATCACCACCCCGGCAACATGCGGACGCATGGTTGCTAAACCCAAAGCCACCCCTGCTAATTCATCGCGGCGGGTACGAATAGCCCATAGGGCCAGAGTGACCATCAGTAATACCGCCGGCACTACATCACCGCCAAGGACCGCCAGAGCACTCGGAAACCAAAGTAATCCAAATCCTAACCAGAGGCCAGTAACCCATGCTTTTGGACGCCAGGTGGTTATCCGCAACCCCAAGTAAACCGCCAGGCCAAGTGATAACTCAGCCAAAACCATACCGATGGCATGGGCTAATTTAAAGTCCTTTACGATTGCCAAAGGCAAGTATAAAATCAAAGCATATAAGGGAGCATTGAACCCAACCGTCTCAGCGTTTAGACCAATATCGGTCGCTGCGCGTGCAATCTGCTGTGCAGCCTCGGATGAATAGGGGCTCACCCCTTGCTGAAGCAGTAAACGCGCCGATTGCCAGCCTCCAAAGAAATCCGTTCCCAGTTGGGAAGCCCCAGCCAAGCGAAGATTAACAATTAGAAGTAAGCAAAAAAGTCCAATCAGGAGGAGTAATCCAAAGGCATAAATCCAAACGTTAGGACGTTTCAAAGTGTAATGCATCCTTATTAGTGGAATTCCCTAATGTCCTTTCCCAATTATAACGTGAGGGAGTTAGAGTTATGGAACTAACTATTGCCTTAGCCCAGATGAACATCTTTCAAGGCCATTTGGAAAAAAATTACCTCAAAGCGCTGGAATTTTTGAGGGAAGCCCGAAAAAGCCATGCTCAGGTGGTGCTTTTTCCCGAACTTTGGAGCAGTGGTTACGATTTAAAAAACCAATCTCAATACGCGCAACAAAATCAAGAGTTAATCGCCGAATTAGGCCGACAAGCGGCAGAAAGCGGACTCTACATTGGAGGCTCTTACATAACATTTCGAGAGGGCCGATACCATAACACCTTTATTCTCATCGCCCCTTCGGGCCAAATCATCAGTCAGTATCATAAGATTCATCTTTTCGCCCCATTGAATGAGGATCGGTATTTTTCGCCCGGGCAGGAACTGATAACCTCTCACATTTCCGGTTTAACCTGTGGGCTAGCCATCTGTTATGATCTGCGTTTTCCCGAACTCTTCCGCACTTATCTTGATCACGATGCCGATTCATTTTTCCTCGTGGCTCAATGGCCCGCATCCCGTCTGGATCATTGGGAAACTCTATTGCGTGCCCGCGCCATTGAGAATCAAGCCCTTGTCGCGGCCTGCAATGCCGTCGGCATCTCTGGAAAGGTCACCAAAGGCGGGGGCAGTTTGATCCTATCCCCTTGGGGTGAGATTCTCGCCCGCGGAAGTATTCACGACGAAGATTTCATCCAGGCAACGATCACCCCAGAAAGCATTCACGAGATTCGTAGCAACTTCCCGGTATTACGCGACCGGCACGCACACCTTACCACATAGACATTATTGACGCGTTTCACCCAAACCAATTTCGCGGGGATGAACTGGCCTGGAAAGCCGATAATACACGTGGTAATCCCCAATTTGCACTTCCTGATAACTAACCCCCAAACGCGAAAACGCTTGCTTTAAGTGTTCATCCAACGCAGGATTGCGAGTGGTAATATACGCAGTGCGATCACTCACTTCAACCATAGAAGTATAGACCGGATAACGGTCATCCCGCGTGGTATAACGAAGATCAGGATGGTAGGGTAAGCGTGGACTGAAGATCAATCTCTCTTTCGAGATAAAAGCCAGCGGATAAGCCACCCAATAATTAGAGTATCCTCGCGTCTCCCCTACTTGTTCTAGAAACGCCGCCAGATCGGGCAAGTAACGCTGATCTATCTGGGCTGGCACATAAAACTGCGTGGTAATACCGGGCGGGTTTACTGCCGCGCATGTCAGTATTCCACCAAAATGATAGACGAGAATCAGCCCAGCCCAGGCAATCCCTAAGACTTTCCGACGCAAACTATAAACCCATTGTGCCGCACCGTAAGCCATAGGCAGAATCAGCGGCAAGAAGTAGCGCCCCGAGGGATCCACGCCAAACGAGGTGAACAGGAATCCTGCCACCAACGTGATCACGATTCCCACCAAGAGCAGACGTGCCGGGGTAATCTTCCTGTCCTTTACCCAACGCCTAAGGCCATCTCCGATCACCAAAAGCCAAAAACTTAACACCATAGGCATTAACGGCATAACTAACCACTTTACAGACCACGGCGGTCGGAAACCCAAGATCACCGTTGTTCCCAGCACGACTAGGTTGAACGCATGCTGAAAAACACGGGCAAACCAAGGGCCATCTTCTACTGCCACCGCACTGCCTAATAACTCATCCACCAAAGGTCTCCACCCTTGGGTGAGTGCATAATACCACCAGGGCCATGCCCCCAAAATGAATCCTACCCCGAGACCTAACAACCATCCCCAGACTCGCTTTTGTGGTCTGGAGAACCAAACAAGCGTTATCACTGCTGGCACACTGTACACCAGGGTAATACCATGCACCCAAAGTCCTAAGCCAATCCAAAAACCTAATAAAAGCCGTAAACCCCACCGAACCCACCTGGGGTTCGCCTTCTGACTCTCGCGCAGGATATACACAGTGGTAATCAAGATGAGATTGCCGATAAGCAAGGCTTCACCATAACCGCCCAGGCTAACCGTGGTATATAGGGTCACGTTGACATTGGGGATAGACAAAAATAGCCCGGCCAATATTCCAATCCGACGGTCATTCCAGAGCATCCAACCCAAGATAACGGCGCTTAAAACGGTAACCGCGTAAAGCAAAACCTGGACTAGGCGAATGATTTCAACTCGTTCACCGAACAATCCAAACCCGAATGACACCAACCAGGCATCCAAACTCCCCATGTAAGCCTGTCCATAAAAGAAGACCGGACGGTCGCCCTGGAGAATATGACGTGCCATCAACCCCACTACCGCCTCATCGGCGTTGAAGGGGAACACATCCTGCGCGAGCAAAAATAATTTTAGAAGTATACTCAGTAAAGTAACCCCACACGCCCAACCCATCCAGTAGATTCCAGGTTTCTGGTTGTGAAACGATGATTGTTCTGCCACCATCTTTCCCTAAACATATGAATTGGGCAAATCGCATCGCATTGTGGATGCGCCTCCATCTGGAGGGTGTAACTCTACTTTGTGCTATCGGTCTCGTAACTTTATTTTATACACTTGGGATTCCTGAGGTGCCTTTTCACCCAGATGAAAGCACTCAGCTCTATATGAGTCAAGATTGGCTAAGTCAACTGCGTAACCCTTGGGATCTCGCTTGGCAACCTGGAACATCTATCACCGACCGCGTTGCATATCGTCTTCTTGATCCTCCCTTCACCCGGCTATGGCTAGGTTTTTGGCTCGCATTAACCCAAAATCCTCCCCCCGATCACGATTGGGATTGGAGTAAAGGCTGGGAAGAAAACGTCCGTGCGGGTGCATTACCGCATCCTAACAGTCTGTATATAGGCCGTTTGAGCATAGTCATGCTTCTACCTCTGGGTCTGCTGGGGATCTGGAACGTAGGAAAAGCCATTGGCGGGCGCCGTTATGCCTGGATTGCTTTTGCATTATTGGGAAGCAACGCACTGGTGCTACTCCACACACGCCGGGCCATGGCCGAAGGGCCTCTACTGGCATGGAACATTATTACCTTGTGGTTGCTGAGCCTCCCCAAGGTTAATCCCTGGCTGGTTGGATTGACCATTGGATTGGCTTTCAACGCTAAATATACCTCATTACCCTTATTGGGGCTGGTATTGTGGATCCTATGGCGACGGACATTTGCCACTTCCCCCTTTAGGTCGTGGATAAAGTCCATCGTTATTGTTTTGGTCATCTTCATGCTTGTCAGCTTGACCCTTAATCCCGTGCTTTGGAAATATCCCTTGGAAACTCTAAAGCAAGCGATCGCGGCTCGCGAACATTTACTTGCCGCCCAGATCACCGACTTCGCCAATGCTAATCCTTTGATGGTGGCAGAGTCAATTCCGGCTCGAATTCGCAATCTACTGCTTCAGTTCTATTTCGCCCCACCTCAAACCAGCGAAGCCGCTAATTATGCCGAGATCCTAGAAGTCTCTTATCAGCATTATCTGTCATTCCCAATTCACAACATCATGAGAGGCAGGATTGGGGGAGGGATGATGCTGGCGTTTACCTTGCTGGGCATTCTTACACTCCCTCTCAGGCATCGCCGCAGCCCTCCCTCTTCTGCTACGCCAATTTCGATTCTGATTGGAGGCACGTTGCTCCAAAGCGCTGTTATTCTTGGCTGGTTACCGCTCACATTTCAACGGTACTACATTCCGCTCATCCCTTACCTTGTCTTGTGGGCTGCCCTAGGCTTAGACAGCCTAATAGAGATCTTTTCTCAGGCTTTCAATCAGACATGGCGGAAATAAACTCGATGATTCTTATACGCTTTACCACCAATGGTGATAAGGTCTTTGCGCATTTGCACCGCCGACTCGGCTACCTGGGTCAGTTCGGCATGTTCAAATCCAAAATCAAGAACCGTTTTCTGCATTTCTGCATAGAGCAGCGCATTACCACCGCGTCCATGATATTCGGGCAATACCCCCGCGCCGTTCAACGAGACCCACTTCGTCCGCCGCATTTCTAATAGCAAATCCACAATCGCCCACGGGGTCAACCGGCCACGTGCACGCTGTAGGGCTTCAGATACATCAGGGAAACCAAATAGGAAGCCAACTACTTTGTCCTTACTGAGGATGATTTTGATCAGGCGGGGATTGGCCACAGTGATTAAGGTATCCACTACAAAATCAATTTCTCGTTCGGTTAGTGGATAATACTCCCAATTATTGACAAAAGTTTCGTTATAGGCTTTACCGATTTTCTTAGCCCACTGGCGTAGCTCGCTCTTCGTCTCAAAACTTTTAACTTCAAAATACCCCCGTTCTTGAACCCTTTTAGCCACCTCTTTTACCTTTTCGGGCAAGACAAAATTATTCCGATGCAAGTAGCACGAGACAAAGTCCACCTCTTTTTGAAATCCCAATGCTTCCATAAACTGCGGGTAATAGGGTGGGTTGTAATTCATCATGGTCATCATCTGACGATGCTCAAACCCCTCGATCAGGATCCCATACCCATCGAAAGGGCTGAAGCCCTTGGGTCCCACGATCTCATTAAGACCACGTTGGTGTGCCCATTCAAAAGCCCGCTCAAATAAGGCTTGGGCTACTTCGAGGTCCTCAATCGTTTCAAAGAGGTAGAACTGAGCCTGTTGAGTACCATGATACTGGTTATAGGGACGATTCTCCATGACCGCAATGCGTCCCACAATTTCACCTTCGCGTTTGGCCACAAAGAAATCCGCATCCGAGTGCTCATAGAACGGGTGCTTGTTACGATTGAGCATGAGCCGGATATCGCTCAAAATCGGTGGTACCCATTGTGGACAATCCTTGTAGATCTTGAAGGGAAAGCGCACAAATGCCTCAACTTGAGCCTTGTTCGCCGTATCTAACAATTCAACTTGGATCGCCATAAGACCTCGCTTGGAGATAAGGATGGGATGGTTTTCAGTATACCCTCATTTTTAAGAATGGCAAGAGGGACTCATGATGTTATAACCCAAGACCCTCAGCAAGGTTTTTCCGGTTATAATCCAGATAATGCAAGTCCAATTTCTTATCGGTGGATGTGCCGATGAACCGCTTACAACATTCAGCGTCTCCCTATCTCTTGCAACATGCCAACAACCCCGTGGATTGGTATCCTTGGGGTGAAGAGGCTGTCGCCAAAGCCCGACGTGAGGACAAGCCCATTTTTCTTAGTATTGGCTATGCTGCTTGCCATTGGTGCCACGTTATGGCTCACGAATCTTTTGAGAACGAGCAAATTGCCGCTTATCTAAACTCTCACTTCGTTCCCATCAAAGTAGACCGAGAAGAACACCCCGATATAGATGCCCTCTACATGAATGCCGTCATTGCCATGACCGGACAAGGGGGATGGCCGCTCTCGGTTTTCCTCACTCCCACATTAGAGCCTTTTTACGGCGGTACCTATTTTCCACCTGTGCCTCGCTACGACCTACCCTCGTTTCTACAAGTTTTACAAGCCGTCCACCTCTCTTGGGAACAGGATCGCGCAAGTCTTCAAGCACTGGCTAAAAAGGTCTACGAGCATTTGCGCCAGACCCACACCTGGCAGCCTTCCCCCCAACCTACAGACTTCGAAAACGTGCTCTCGGCTGCTTTAAACGAACTTGAACGAACCTACGATTGGCAGCACGGCGGGTGGGGACGCGCACCCAAGTTCCCTCAGCCGCTGGCAATTGAATTCCTCTTCACTCAGGCTGCCCGCGGAAGTGATCGGGCCTTGTCCCTCGCCAATCATGCGCTCCATGCAATGGCAAACGGAGGAATTTTCGACATCGTCGGAGGGGGTTTTCATCGTTACAGCACCGATGCTGATTGGTGCATCCCTCATTTTGAAAAAATGCTTTACGATAACGCCCAATTGGCCACGGTTTACCTTCAGGGTTATATTCTTACGAAAGATGAGGTTTTTCGCTTTATTACCGAGCGCACACTTGACTTTATTCTCAATGAACTATCGCACCCTGCTGGGGGTTTTTATGCCAGCCTGGACGCCGACTCGGAAGGCGAGGAAGGCAAATTCTACACCTGGGCGGTAGATGAACTCAAAACCCTACTAGGTGATGCCCGCACCTGGGAGCAATTTACTCAAACCTTTCGCCTTGACGATTCTGTAACCCATGGCGGGAAAATCGTGCTAAAAGCCCAATTGACATGGTCGGAACTCGCTCAGCGTCAAAATCTGCCCCTCTCCAATGTCCTGCACTTCGTTACTGAAATGACCTCGCCCTTGTCCCGGCAACGGCAGCGTCGTATCCGCCCGACAACGGATGACAAAATTATCGTGGCCTGGAACGCGTTAGCCATTCGCGCTTTTGCTCTGGCGGGACGCTACTTGGATAACCCCCGCTATCTAACCGCCGCTCAAAATGCCGCCAATTTCATCCTGAATAAACTCTATCGGGAACATCGTCTTTACCGCTCATGGCGACAAAACATGCTCGGCCCCTACGCTCGCTTAGAGGATTACGCCGCCCTAATCCTCGCTCTGCTTGAACTTTACCAAACCGACTTTAACACCACCTGGTTCAAATGGGCGCTGCACCTCGCCGAGGAAATGATTCGCCTCTTCCAAGATGCATCAGGAGGGTTCTTTGACACCCCGCTTGATGACACTACCCTACCCCTGCGTTCTAAAGAGATCCAGGACAGTGCCACCCCTTCCGGCAACGCACTCGCCATACAAGTCCTTTTAGCCCTCTCCCTCTTAGAGCAACGAGATTCGTGGTACGGCCTCGCACAGAACGTTTTATCATGGATTAGCACGGCGTGCAAACGCTATCCCCTAGGGTTTGCCGCCTTCCTGCGCAGTATAGACATCGCCCAAGGGCCGGCTCAGCAAATCGCTTTTTTGTGGCACGATTTTCAAAAGGCAAAGCCCTACTTACAATACCTTCACCGCCACTATCGCCCGCGCACGATTTGGGCAGGGAGCGCAATCCCACCTTCCCCAGATGCACCCTATTTAGTAAGGGCTCATCTCCCTCCCGCAGAAACTCCGGTAACCGTTTTCCTGTGTGATCGCTTCGTGTGCCTTCGACCAATTACCACATTCGAAGACTTTGTGGCAGTTATCTAACCCCTAACCCTGCAGTGTGTTTATAAACGCCGTAGATAATTGACGTACTTCAATCGCCTTAGCACACGACAGGGCTTTCTGAGCCAGCGCCTGTGCGTCGTTCATCGCCATCGCCCGGATCAGCGCTTTTACCTTAGGAATACCCGCGGGGTTAACACTTAATTCATCCACACCTAATCCTACCAAAATAGGCACGGCTTCGGCTTCGCCTGCCAGTTCACCACATACACCAACCCATTTGCCTACCGCGTGCGCTGCCTGCACCACCTGTTCAATCAGTCGCAGCACTGCCGGATGAAGCGCATCCCCTAAATAGGCCAAACGAGGATTTCCGCGTTCCGCCGCCAAGGTGTATTGGGTGAGATCATTGGTGCCGATACTGAAAAAATCCACCGCTGGTGCCAAGGCGTCGGCCTTAATCGCCGCGGAAGGGATTTCAACCATAATCCCGGTCTCAATCGGCCAGGCATGCGCAACGCCCTCTTGCTCCAATTCATGATGGACCCGTGTTAGAAACTCGCGCGCTTGCTCCACCTCTTCCAAACTGGCCACCATGGGGAACATGATCCTCAGAGGTGTTAAAGCCCCTGCACGCAAAATTGCCCGCAATTGGGTTCGGAATAAATCAGGCTGCTGGAGCGACAAGCGCAGTGCCCGTACGCCCAAAAATGGGTTAGCCTCAGGCTCCATAGGAATATAGGGCAAGGGTTTATCCCCCCCCACATCAAGAGTACGAACAATAACCGGCTTGCCCTTCAGCGCCAATCCAATGTCCCGAATAGCCTGATATTGTTCTTCTTCGGAAGGGGGTGTTTGCCGCGTCAGAAAAAGAAACTCGGTGCGCAACAAACCGATTCCTTCAGCCCCATTTTGAGTAGCCAGCTGAGCATCGGCCAGATTACCTGCATTCGCCACCACTTCCACCCGCAAACCATCGCGGGTGATGGCAGGTTGCAGGCTGGTCTCTTGGAGTTTCCGACGCTCTTCAAGCCAACGCTTGCGTTCGGCTTCCAGCTCACGCTGTACCCGATCATCGGGATTGATCCAAACGCGCCCGCGGAAGCCGTTCAACCCCAAAACGGTGTTCTGAGGCAATCGCTTAATCGTGGGGGGTAAACCGGTGACCGCCGGAATACCCAACGAGCGCGCCAAAATCGCACTATGTGAGGTAGGTCCTCCGCTTAGCGTAATGATCCCTTGGATATGGTCAAGGTCTAACTGAGCCGTTTCAGTAGGCGTTAATTCATCGGCAACGAGGATAACCGGATGTTCAAAGGTTACTTTCTCATGGGCTTCTCCGGTAAGTGCACGCAACACCTGGTTACCCACATCCTGAACATCCAAGGCCCTTTGGCGTAGGTAAGGGTCTTCTAAGCGCTGGTATTGGGCTACCATCGCTTCGACACTGCTTTTCCAGGCCCACGCCGCGTTGTAATGTTGCTCAAAAATCAACTGCCGCGCTGGTTGCAGTAAATCGGGATCGTCGAGCAACAATGCATGCGCCTCAAATATTGCCGCTTCCTCTGCACCAACACGTGCCAGTATGTCACGATGGCGCATTTGGATGGCACGTCGCACCTTTTCAATCGCCTCCAGCAATCGTTGCCATTCGGTTTCGGGATCAGTGGCCTTTTCGCTGGGCACTACTGGCGGCAAGGATTCATAATGATAGAGAGGGGCAATCGCCACCCCATCAGATACGGGGAGACCCACGAATATACCCGCTTCCTCGGCCTCAGTTACTGCCGGTGCTGAAGGTTCGGATATGGGTTTTGCCTCTGCAACACCCACTGGCTCACCAAAGCGTTCCTCGACTAACCTGCGCAACGCCTCCAGCGCCTCGGCAGCTTGTTTGCCCCGCGCCATGATACGAATACGATGGTCCCGCAACGCCCCCAGCGTTGCCAATGCATTCAGACTCTTGGCCGAAACAGGCCCCTTCTGGTTGGTTAAATTGGCGACCAGAATTTCGGCCTCAAACTTTGAAGCCAATTGAACAAAACGCGCTGCAGGACGGGCGTGCAGGCCATGAGCGTTCTTAAGCACAACCTCAACCTGTTGGTACTCCTGTTCCTCCTGGGGAGGGGCGACTGCTTCAGCAGATGGTAGAGCCTCAGGTCCTCCTTCGAGTTGCTCGGCTTTGGGCTGCAAAGCGCGATGGGCTTCTTGGCATACCGTCTCAATGTCGCTACCCAGGCTGGCCTGGACACCGGCAGCAATCCCTCCTTCCACGAGTGGCCCAGGGCAAAAACGCACCCGCTGACGTACCTCAGGGGGGATCAATTCCAAAGCCATCTCTGCGCTCAGGATAGCACTCCCCAGGTCCATCAGCACCAGGACGCCATCTGGGCTATCCACCTCGGTAATCGCACGCGCGATGTCGGTAGCATCGGTTCCGAACTCATTATGATCGGGTCCGGCCCCTGCGGCGACACCAATTTTTAGCGTCTCCCCCGCCATTTGCCGAATTAAGCCCACCAGCGACTCGGCTAACGCTTTGCTATGAGAGACCAAAACCAGGCTTACCATATGAGGTGCTCTAAGCCCCCCAGTTGATAACGGCAAACAATAACCAAATTCCGTAGCCCGTAGCCGCCAATCCAATGACGACTAATAACGCATCAATAACGCGCATGACAGCCTTCTTGGGATTCAAATCCAATAGGATACTACGGGTACCAATTAAGGAATGAGAGACCACACAAACCAGGAAAAAACCCTCCATAATTGGCACAATAGGATAGTTACGGTAATAGGCTACAACCTCCGCATGTGAGAGCAAACCTTCGGGTGCCAAGTAGTGATTAACCACAAAGTGAATAAATAGGATCACGATAATGAGCAACCCACTGACAATTTTGATAAACCATAAAAGATAACTTTCACCCGCTTTGGGTTGGGAAACTGCGTTTTGCATACGACCTCCTTGTTGTTAATGCGCAAGAAGCATGCGCCAACCAAAGATGAGCGTGCCTATTACGGTCAGACCCAAAACCCCATAAAGAAGTTGCTTCTGAGTCGAAACGCCCACGCCAAAACTGTTGAGGGCAATACGCACCCCATTTAGACCGTGATAGATTCCACCAATGATCACCAGCATTTCCCCAAACAGGATCAATGGCTGTTTGGCAAAAGCGATAAATGAATCATAAGCCTCCGGGCCTTGGGCCAGTTTTCCTAACATCACCAAGTGAAGGTAAAGATATACTGTTAGCCCAATCGCCGATATGCGGTTAATAATAAACCCCCACCCACCAACATTTCGCCCGCGTGGGTCAAACCAATCCCAAATGCCCCGAGTGTTGGGTTTCTTTTCCGGATTTTCCATGTTGACACTCCTTCTCTTGGACTAGGCTCCTCCGAACCAACGTCGGATGCGTTGGGCCAAAACTTGCCGTCGCAGATCCATGATTCGCCAACCCGGATCCACATTTGAGGGACAAACCGCCGTGCATTCATAGGCGCTGTGGCAGCGCCACACCCCGTCCACACAATCCACGATAGCGGTTAGATCCGGCGCGCGATTAAGCCCCTGTAGTTGAGCCGCGGCCAAAACGGCCGGCCCAAGATAGTCCTCTGCCGTGCCGGCAATTGGGCAAGCGCTAATGCACAAACCACATTCGATGCAGTCTGCCAAACGTAGATACTCCTTGCCGTCGTCCATCGGGACATCGCGGGGGGGCTTAATACCCCCGCCTTCCAACGGGGCCATCGAAAGAGGGTGAACCGCAGGGGCATGCACTTTATCCATCCCCACATAGAGACGGCTCATATCCACCACTAAATCGCTGATTACTGGAAAATTGCGCAGTGGTTCAATTCGCAGTGTACCGCCGTTGGTGGTAACGTCCCGAATACGGGTAATGCAGGTCAATTTTTCCACCCCATTCACCCGCATCCCACAGGCACCACAGGTGGAATGATGACATGCATGAGCAAAAACTAACGAGCGATCATGAAAAGCCCAGATACGCTCAACACCATCAATCACATATTCATCTGGACTAACCTCAAGCGTAAACGTCTGGTAATGGGGCTCTCCCTCCCCTTTCTTGCGATACACCACAAAATTTACCGTCCACTTTTCTTCACTCATAGGTGTGCTCCAGGCAAGAATTTGGGTTGGTGTGGTGCTAATTTATGAAGAACTTGCGATAGGATATCAGCGGCGTCTCAGCAGTTGTGCAAGGAACATTGACCCCGAGTTTCTTACACACGAGATCCACCGTTTTCTCAGCCATCAACCGCAAGGTCGTTGCCTTACCACCCGTGATGGTGACCAAACCTTCCACATTATCTGTCTCTTTATGATCATAAGCCTTGAAGGTACGTGAAATGCTCCGGCCCGGCGCGCCGCTCCCGATGAGAGGACGAGTCGCCATATAGGCACCGCGTTCTTTGGTTTGCCGCAATGCCGGAATCAGTTCAGAACCACGCTCAATCATCAGTGCCACATGGTCTGGAAGCACCGGGACATAATCGGGGTCTTCAATGGAGAATGAGGTCGTGCCTACGACCATCATCCGTCGTTGGGGCAAAACGATATCTCCATCCCCGGGCTTGTTTAACCGATTGATGGCCCGTTGAGTTAGGCGTTTATCATAAGCCACCATAACCCCTGGAGTCGGAGCAATCGGAACCCGAATGCCTGCCATGGAGGTAATCTGCCCCACCCAGGCACCAGTGGCATTGACCACAATATCCCCCTCAATCTCAAAGCGTTTATCTGCGGCGCGATTCCAGGCTTTCACCCCCTTGATATTTCCTTGACCGTCGGTAAGAAGGTCTACCACATCTGTGTAGAGATGGAACACGGCACCGTTCGATTTTGCTGTAGCCGCAAATGCCAATGCCAAACGCAGAGGATCAAACGTCCCATCGGGAACAGTAAATGCAGTTAGCAATTTAGGGTTCAGATTGGGTTCAATTCGCAACGCTTCTTTGGGCGTCAATTCGCGGATGGGAATCTTGCACTCTTCACAGCCCTGGATGAATTTCTCACGGTATTCCAAATCACTTTCATCCACAGCAATGAATAGTCCCCCATTCGGTTCAATGGCATCGGGAACAATCAGGCGTAAAATTTGGTTCTCCTGAATACATTCAATGGCCGATTCCTGGTCGTTTACCGCATAGCGTGCTCCAGAGTGCAACAAGCCATGGGTTCGTCCCGAAGTGCCATTCGCTATCGGTCCTCGTTCTACGACCGTGACGCGGAACCCACGCAGTGCCAAATCGTGGGCGATTGCCACGCCAGTAAATCCGGCCCCTATTACAATCGCGTGGTATTGGCTCATAGAATCTCTCCTATCCTAGGCGAAAATCTTTAGAAAAATCATTAAGCCCGGTTGAAAGATATAACTACCGTCGGAAAAGGCGATGGATGAGCAAAAATAATAAAAACACAATCCATACACTGCCGCCAAAAACTAATCCCCATAGCAAACTTTCACCTAGGGGCTTGGAATAAGAACCCTGCCAGGTCACCCACGCCACCATAAAGACGCTAACCACTGCCATGGTAATGATTCCACTTTTCATAGATAACCAAGGTTGACCGGTAGCAAAAGGATCCGATTCGACCTGGCGTTTTTTCTTTTTACTCATTGGGCACCATCCAACCGTATGTGAATTTTATCATTAATGACTTTATACCTTCAAAAAATCACCCGTTTCACGGGCATATAAAGAGCGGCTCTCGGTCAATCCGGCGCCTTGCCCTCTTGACCCCACCGCCCTACACCCTGTGGCACATTTTGGGGGCAGGGCACACCCCTGCCCCCAATCCTGTCTAATAAACTATTCGACCCACCCAAAGGTGCGCTGGACGGCCTTCTTCCAGCCGGCATAGAGCCGTTCGCGTTCTTCAGCGCTCATCTGCGGATTCCAGACCTTGTCCACCTGCCAGTTCGCGCGCAGTTCATCGAACGAGGTCCAGAAACCAACCGCCATACCCGCTGCATAAGCCGCACCGAGCGAGGTGGTTTCAGCCACCTTCGGGCGAATGACTGGCACGCCCAGGATATCCGCCTGGAACTGCATCAGTAACTCGTTGTAGACCATACCACCGTCCACCTTGAGGGCGGTTAGCGGCACGCCGGAGTCGGCGTTCATCGCATCCAGCACCTCGCGGGTCTGGTAAGCCGTGGCCTCCAACGCAGCGCGGGCAATGTGACCGCGGTTGATGTAGCGGGTCAAACCCACAATCACACCGCGGGCATCGCTGCGCCAGTAGGGTGCGAAGAGACCCGAGAACGCCGGCACGAAGTAAATGCCGCCGTTGTCCTCCACCGTGCGCGCCAGGGCTTCCACGTCCTTTGAAGATTCGATCATCTTCAGGTTATCGCGCAGCCACTGCACCAACGCACCGGTGATGGCAATCGAGCCCTCCAAGGCATACACAGCAGGCTGATCACCAATCTTGTAAGCCAGCGTGGTCAGCAAACCGCTCTTGCTGGGCACAGGGCGGGTGCCGGTGTTCAACAGCATGAAGCAGCCGGTGCCATAGGTGTTCTTAGCCTCACCGGGGCTGTAGCATGCCTGACCGAAGAGCGCCGCTTGCTGGTCACCCAGGTCACCTGCGACCGGGATGCCCTCCAATAAGCCTTTGGCATATCCATAGACCTCGGAGGAAGGTCGAATGGCCGGCAGCATGGCGCGCGGGATACCCAAGATACCCAGGATCTCATCATCCCAGTCCAGGGTTTCCAGATTCATCAGCATGGTGCGCGACGCATTGGAAACATCCGTTACGTGCACACCACCCTTCGGGCCACCAGTCAGGTTCCAAATCACCCAGGTATCAATGTTCCCAAAGATGACCTCGCCCTTCTCAGCCTTCTCACGGACGCCCGGGATATTATCCAGGATCCACTTAATCTTGGGGCCCGAGAAGTAAGTTGCCAGTGGCAACCCGGTCTTGGGGCGGAAGCGATCCTGCCCACCATCCGCAGCCAGTTCGTTGCAGATTTTATCGGTGCGGGTATCCTGCCAGACAATGGCGTTATAAACCGGCTTGCCGGTTGCCTTATCCCACACGATGGTGGTTTCACGCTGATTGGTCACGCCGACTGCGGCAATATCCTTGGGATCCACACCGCTCTTGCGCAGCGCCCCTTCAATGACTTCCTGAGTCCGCGTCCAGATTTCCATCGGGTCATGTTCGACCCAACCCGGCTTGGGGTAAATTTGCTCATGCTCTTTCTGATCAACCCCTACCACGTTGCCGCTGTGGTCGAAGATCATGAAGCGAGTACTGGTCGTACCCTGATCAATAGCGGCAGCATACTTAGCCATGCCACACCTCCTGAAAGATTTTGGGATTTGGATTTTGAACAATGACTATGCGTCACGCCAGACTTCGGCGGCCGCTCGCAACATAAGGTAAGACGAAGTCGCTCCCGGGTCCTGATGCCCCGCGCTGCGTTCACCCAGATAACTGGCACGCCCCTTTCGCGCAACAAGGGGGATCGTGGCTTTCATGCCCTCTTCGGCAGCTCGAGCACAGCGTTCCAAGGCTTCCCCTAAGTTATTGCCGTTTTCCGCCGCTTGTTTGAGCGCATTCCAGGCCGGCACCAGGGCATCAATCATGGTCTTATCTCCCAACTCGGCCTTGCCCCGGTTTTTAACCCCGGTGATTCCTGCTTCCAGTGCATTGATCCAGTCCTCCAGGGTTAACTCCATCTTACCGGTGGTTTTCATTCCCGCCTGGAGGAAGAGCGTGCCATAAAGCGGACCACCCGCGCCTCCCACGGTCGCCAATAGGGTCATCCCCACAGTCTTAAGGATCGTGCCAATGTCCTTATCGGCAAGTTCTGGCATCTTGTTCAACACCGCCTTGAAACCGCGATCCATATTCGCCCCGTGGTCGGCATCACCGATAGCGGCATCTAACTGGGTCAAATAATCGCGATTCTCCGCCAAAAGATCGGCGTAACGCTTAATCCACTCCAGTACTTTGTCCCGAGTAATGACCATACGACGCTCCGTTATGGCCGGGGTTCGCTTGTGGCAAACCCCGGCAAGTCTTGATGGTAGAGATTACATACCCCAGCGCAAGCCCGGAGTCTTGACCGGCGCATCCCACAACTTGATCATGTCCTCATCCATCTTGAGCAATGTGATCGAAGTACCGGCCATCTCCAGGCTGGTGATATAGGAGCCAATCAAGTTGCGCACAACTTTCAGTCCGTGCTGGGTCGCAATCTGGTGCGCCTTGCGATACACGATGTACAACTCAATAAGCGGGGTCCCGCCCATACCGTTGACGAAGAGCAACACCTCGTCACCCGGCTTATAGGGGATATCCTTGATGATCGGCTCCATCAGCATTTCAACAATTTCATCTGCCGGTTTGAGTTTCATGCGTGTCCGCCCCGGCTCGCCGTGGATGCCGATCCCGATTTCCATTTCGTCTTCGGGTAAATCAAACGTAGGCCGGCCCACATGCGGTACCGTGCACGAGGTCAGCGCCATCCCCATGCTGCGCCCCCAATCCTTGACCTTGCGGCACACATCGGCCACTTCTTTGAGTGAGCGTCCTTGCTCTGCAGCCGCGCCGCACAATTTCTCGGCCAGAACGGTGCTTCCCACACCACGGCGACCGGCGGTATAGAGGCTATCTTGCACCGCGACATCGTCGTCAATAACTACCGATTCCACTTCAATTCCTTCGGCGCGGGCAAGGTCAGCCGCCATCTCAAAGTTCATAATATCGCCGGTGTAGTTCTTTACAATGTGCAGAACACCCGCGCCACCGTTGATCGCCTTGGTCGCCTCAAGCATTTGATCTGGTGTGGGGGAGGTAAATACCGCACCCGGGCAAGCCGCATCCAGCATACCAATACCGACAAAGCCCCCATGCATCGGCTCATGGCCTGAACCACCGCCCGAGAGCACGCCTACTTTCCCTTTGACCGGCGCATCGGCGCGCACAATATAATTAGGGTCAAAATGCACCCGGATCAGGTCGGGGTGGGCTAACGCCATACCCTCCAGTTCTTCACGCACAACATCTTCGGGTTTATTGATTAACTTCTTCATACCTCACTTCCTTTCTACCCTTTTCGTGGCTAAGGCGCTTTTTGTATTAACACGCCACTCACACCTACCCATAGAAATGCCCACTTAGGGTGGGCCTACCCTTAAGGGCAGGCCCACTCTGATGACCTGAATTACTCGCTCTTCTCGGGCAGGAAGGCGCTCACGAACCAATCGTAGAGCAGCACGCCCAAAATACCACCGATGATCGGCATAATCACCGGGGCCACAATCCAATAGGGACCATTGAAGAGGCCCTGTGTCCCAACCAGCGCACCGAAGATGCGCGGACCGAGGTCACGGGCCGGGTTGATGGCGTATCCGCTCGGGCCGCCCAGGCTCAGACCAACCGAGAGCACCGTGCCGCCGACCAGGAAGGGGCCAAGGTTGAATTTCAGACCCAGATTGCGCTGATCACCACTGGCCAGCACACCGAAGAGCAGTACCATCGTGCCAAAAATTTCCGCGATGCTGGCATTCAGCAGCGAATAGGAACCCTGCGCTGCGGCACCTTGACCACCCCAGAAGGCCTGACCGAAGACCGAGCCGGGGCCGGTGCACCACACATTGGGCATACCCGCCGCCACCAAACCCTCGCGGTAAACTAGGTATACACCCAGCGCGCCCAAGAAGGCACCCACCAATTGCCCTAAAATGTAGGTGGGCACCTTAGACCACGGGAAGCCGCGCTTAACTGCCAAAGCGATGGTCACCGCCGGGTTAAGATGTGCACCCGAGACGCCACCCGCAACATAAACCGCAACAATGACTGCGAAGGCCCAGCCGATGGTGATGGTGTTCCAGTTATACGCCGGAGCAGCCAACCGCGGGGCAAGCCCCACATTGGCGACCACACCATCACCCAGCAAGATCAGGGTGAAAGTACCAATGACTTCGCCCAGAAACTCGCCTAAACCTTTGGATTTCATGTCGGACCTCTCCTTTCATAAGGATTTGAAAAATAGAATAGATGGGGCAACAGATCACGGTTTCACTTGTCTCTCCGTTCACCTCCTTTTGATTTATGAAGTTAAACGATCAACGAACAACGGGTCTTGCAAAAAATACCGCCGATCAGGGCTAACCTAATGGCGGTATCTTTTGCTCAAAGGGAAAAACATCAAAAAGTAAACTCTTTTCCCATGCTGTCAACATGGGCTGCGCAAACCCTTCCCACCAGCCAAGAAACCACATTGCGCAGGACATCACAATTCATTGTAAGACCTTCCGCCCACCTGTCAACTTAACGCAATTTTAATGTATCATTTTGAAACAACTTTTGGGAGATATGTTTCATTGTGAAACACCACCCCCTTGACTGCCATCTTCACGATAGGCATCCAGCGAAATGTTCATCCGTCGCAGATGACGCCATAGCGTTGTCCGCCCTACCCCTAAGAGCCGAGCCATCTGAGAAACATTTCCATGACATTGCTGTGCGGCTTGTAGAATCGCCTGGCGTTCGATTTCCTCAAGGCGTGGCAAGTTCCGCACCCACATGCTACCGCTGGTCTCGGTGCTGGTTTGCAATGGGGGTAAATGCACCGGCAGGATAAGGTGTCCAGGACTGGCTTGTACCGCCGCTCGGGTCAAGACCGATTCCAATTCTCGAACGTTCCCTGGCCAAGAATGCGACCGTAATATTCCAAGGGTCTCACGGCTTAGGCTTAGAGGGTGTCCCAGTTGCCGTGCCAGGCGTTGCAAAATTTGTTCAATCAATAACTCTAAATCTTGCTTGCGTTCACGTAATGGGGGCAGCACAATTTCAAATAGGCTCAAGCGGTAAAACAGATCGGCACGGAAGTTACCTTCAGCCACCAAATGTTCCAAATCTGCCGAACTGGAAGCAATGATGCGCACATCCACTTCGATAGGTTTGCGACTACCAATGCGCTGTACAATCCCCAATTCAAGATAATTCAATAAAACTGACTGAGCCTCCAGCGGTAATGCATCCACATCCTGGAAGAAAAGCGTCCCACCATCCGCCAATTCAAACTTACTGGCATGGGACATTCCTTCGCCCACCCCTCGCTCAACCCCCAACAATTCAGGGAGCACCAACTCACTTGGTACAGCAGTACAAGCAAAGACCACAAACGGGCCATGACTACGCGGACTATGGTAGTGAATAGCGCGCGCTAAGAGATTCTTACCCGTGCCGCTCTCACCCCGAATCAACACACACCCCCGCGCCGCCGCCGCACTGCGTGCTAGCCGCCGCACACGGCGAATTGCGGGCGACTCCCCCACCAGATTTTGCAGATCAAATGTCGGTGAGCCGACCTGGCGCTGCACATACTCACGAAGACTCTTTAGAGGGCGCAGAATGGCTAATATCGCCCGTAACCCGCGCCGTCCGCGCACATATTGCAGACTGAGCAAACATGAGACCGTTTCACCCAAGACCGAAAGATTGACTTCCAAATCAGAGATCGGGATTTGGCGGTGCAATGCATCCAACACATAGGGAGGGAGCTTGACAAAGGCATCCAAATGTGAGCCCATCAACGTTTCAGGGGCCACCTTGAGAATCTCTGCCGCCGCGGGATTGGCATGCACTACAACCCCATCTGTATTCCAAACCAAGATACCCTCGTTGATGCCGGAGAGAACAGCATTAATACCGGCTAACTGGCTATTCTGCTCTTCCAACAATTGATCCGACTGACGCTGAGCTTCAATCGCCCGCGCCCCCGCTACCACCAAACCCAGAGCATAGGGGTGAAAGTTACTTACCCGGGTGGCAATACCCAATGCCCCTAGCAACTTACCGCTAATATCAAAAACCGGCGCCGCCGCCCAGCCGAAATCATGCAGCGTCTGTGAGAAATGTTCATACCCTACGACCTGTAAAGGTTCACGCTCAAGCAGTGCCACACCAATCGCATTCGTGCCCAATTCGCTCTCAGCCAGCAACGCGCCTGGGACAATTTGGAGGCTCTCCAGAGTCGCCAGCATGCCCGGATCCCCCACGCGATCAAGCAGATAGCCCACACTGTTGGCGAATAATACAGCCGAATTAGAGTTTTCGATGTATTGGTAGATATCCTCCATCACGGGGCGGGCAATAGCCATTAGTTCAAAATGATTGACCTGCATGGAAAACAGATGTTGATCCGACAGTCGTGGAGGCTTAAGCAGTGCGTAGGGATCCACCCGCGCCCAACATCGCTGCCATGAGGTGGCAATAATCGGTCGCACTTGGGGCAACACAATGTGTCGGGTTATAAAAGTATGCCAAGCCTCATAAAGTTGTTCTTTGATCGCTCGGTCCATTCCAGCGCCTCGTTCATCTCCTCACCGTTCCAATCCCCACTGATTTCTATTGTAGCAAAAACTCACCACAACACCAAAGGTGTGGATATAATAACCCTGGAGGTGGCAATGGAAAAGTTCATTATCGAAGGTGGTTATCCTCTCTTCGGCGAGGTCACGCCATCCGGGAATAAAAACGCTGCTCTACCCCTGTTGGCGGCTTGTCTGCTTACCGATGAACCGATCATCTTGCGCAATGTTCCCAATATCTTGGATGTTCGCACGATGCGTGCGCTTCTCGAGTCACTGGGTGTGGAATTTTCCGATCTAGATGAACACACTTGGAAAATTCAAGCCAAAGAAGTCCGACCTGCAGATCTTGATCCCGATTTATGCCGCAAGATACGCGCCTCCATTTTGCTCGCCGGCCCGATGAGCGCCCGCACCGGCGAGCTACGCTTACCCCCGCCCGGTGGAGACGTTATCGGACGTCGTCGTGTGGATACCCACTTGTTAGCACTTAAGAAACTAGGGGTAGATGTCTCATACGACCGCTATTTCTACTTTCGTGCCAATGGGTTAAGAGGGGCTAATATCTTACTGGATGAAGCCAGTGTCACTGCCACCGAGAATGCCATCATGGCCGCCGTCATGGCTAAGGGAGAAAGTGTTATTCGCAATGCCGCCTCGGAACCCCATGTTCAAGAGTTGTGCCATTTCTTGAATTCACTAGGCGCTAAAATCGAAAACATCGGCTCCAACACCCTTCACATCACCGGTGTGGAACGACTACAAGGCGGCGAATTCACCATTGGCCCTGACTACCTCGAAGTTGTCTCATTTATCGGTGCTGCCGCGGTAACACGAGGCGAAATCACCATCCGCAAAGCGGGTCCGGAATATTTAGATATGATTCAGTTAGTGTTTGGACGCTTGGGGGTGCATTGGGACGTGCAAGGTGAGGATATTTTTGTCCCCCGCGAGCAACGTCTTACTATTGAGCCTGATCTGGGAGGGGCTATACCCGAGATTAGCGTCATGCCCTGGCCTGCCTTCCCCACCGACCTAATGAGCATTGCACTCGTCGTAGCGACTCAATCTAAGGGCACCGTCCTTTTTCACGATTGGATGTACCCCAGCCGCATGTTCTTCACAGACAAGTTGGTCAGCATGGGTGCTCAAATCGTCCTCTGCGATCCACATCGCTGCATCGTGCAAGGGCCTACCGAGTTATACGGTGAAAAACTGGAAAGCCCCGATATTCGCGCTGGCATGGCGCTGGTATTAGCCGCTCTATCGGCACGTGGGACTTCGGTTATCCGCAATATCGGGCAAATTGATCGCGGCTATGAGCGGGTGGATGAAAAACTTGCCGCGCTAGGTGCCCACATTCAGCGCGTACGCGAATAAATCCAACACATATTCCAAATATCAAAACGGATGACAAAAAAACCGGGCTTGCAAGCCCGGTTTTTTCTTTCACGGATTAAGCGATCAGGATTTGGACTGTGCTGAAGCCGCTTGTACCACATCCAGGAATTGCTCTACCACGTCTCGGAGCATCCCCTCCGGCAGAGCCCCCACCTGACGATGGATCACTTTGCCGTTCGCAACAAATAACAGCGTGGGAATGCCCTGGACGCCAAACCGTGTCGCCCATTCCGGATTCTCATCGGTGTTCACCTTGGCAACGATCACTTTTCCGGCATAATCCTTCGCAATTTTTTCCAACGCTGGTGCGATGAGGCGACAAGGGCCACACCACGGAGCCCAGAAATCCACGATCACCGGTAAGGCAGATTGCAACACCGTTTTCTCAAACGCTGCATCGGTCACATGAATTGGCGAATCTATCATTCTAAATTATCTCCCTTCTGATACCCAAAAGTAAATCGGGTTTAGTATATCACAATTTAAGGGTTTCAAAGGCTCAGACAATCACAAAGCCTTAATTCTCTTCGCTAGAGGGCTTGGGCCGATGGTCAGTACTATACCAACCGCTCCCTTTAAAAATCACAGCAGGCGCGTGGTACACCTTGCGTACGCGTAGATGACCTCGCGGACATTGCGGAACGCGGCCGTTTTGGGAAAATTGGGCAAAATATTCGAAAGGCTGTCCACATTCTTCACAAACATATTGATAAACTGGCATTTTGGCCTCCTTATCGCAGAAGTTTTCAGCCGCCCCATTTCGCTGGGAGCGGCTGATACCCGGAAGTTATTTCGCCTTGACAGTGATGGTCTTCGGTCGCACCGCTTCGGCTTTGGGTAACGTCAGGGTTAACACCCCGTTTTCATATTCGGCCTTGGCTTTATCCACTTCCACCGGCACCGGCAGAGTAATGCTGCGGGTGTAAGTTCCATGGCGACGTTCACGCAGATGGTAAACTGCATTCTTGACCTCTTCCTCTTGCTTTACCTCGCCCGAGATGGTCAATACATTATTGTTAACCGTCACATGAATATCCTCGGGCTTTACTCCCGGGATAGTCGCCTTGACCACGACATCATTATCGGTCTGATACATGTCCACCGCCATCCAATCGCCTCCCCGCAGCCAGTCCACCTGCCGGGTGAAAAGGTCATCGAAAAGTTGATCCATGGTCGAGCGCAAAGCAGCCAGTTCACGCATTGGATCAAACACCATCAGGTTTGCCATCGTCCACCTCCTACTCAAGAAGGTTTTTGATGACACTTACTTATATAAATCCAATGCATAAGATTTTTGCTAGAAAAATATCAATTTTTTGTAGATTCCTGGCCTGCCTCGCTTGGTTTCTGACGCCGAAAATCTACAAACCGATATCCTACGCCACGCTCGGTCAGGATATATTTGGGGTTTGCCGGGTCTTTTTCTATTTTCTGACGCAGATAATTCACATAAAGCCGGACGTAATGAGGCTCATCACGATACTCATACCCCCATACTTTGGAGAGAATCTGATCGTAGGTCAGCACCCATCCGGCATTTTGCACCAAATGATAGAGCAAACGGTACTCGGTGGGACGCAGTTTAACTAGTTTTCCCTCTACCCATACTTCGCGGCGTCCAAAGTCAATCTTCAAGCGGTCATCTACCTCAACCACCTCTTTAGAAATTGGGCTGGCCATCTCCGTGCGTCGCAATACCGCTCGAACCCGGCTGACTAACTCGCGCGGGCTGAAAGGCTTGGTCACATAATCATCGGCGCCAAGTTCCAAACCCCGGATGCGATCTTCCTCCTCCCCTTTAGCCGTGACCATAATGACCGGCACTTGGCTGATTTCACGGATCAATTGCAACACCTCAAACCCATCCATATCGGGTAGCATCACATCTAAAATGACCAAATCTGGCAGCGCATCGCGTAGGACGCGGATGGCTTCTTCACCACGATGGGCTTCCACCACTCGAAAGCCATCATGTTCCAGATTAAGGCGAATAAAGCGCGCCATCTTTTCCTCGTCATCTACCACGAGGATCAGGCGATCTCTTAAACTTGTATCACTCATGAACGTGTCACTCCCTCACGAAGGAAATCACTTCCTCTTCTTCAGCCGCTGGTAACACTTCAATGAAATTGATCCGGCTTACCGGCCAAATGACCGTGGTAACATTCGCCTCAATATAGTGCAAATCCTTTCCATCCCGCTTGCGAGGGTTCTTGACAATGATTAAATAATCAGTTGGAGAAGGCAAAGCGTCAATCTCGCCCAACACGGGATCTTCATTGTTTAGATGAATAATCACACTTGGCATGGTTTCCTCGCCTAATGAATAATAACCTGAATTTTCAACTTACCTAGCGCAACAACGTCATGGTTCTTTAGGGGGTACTCCACATGGGGCACAATCTTCTGACCATTGACACGAGTGCCATTGGATGATCCCAAGTCCATAATTGTGACCCGTTGCGGGGTGACCTTAATCGCTGCATGCAACCGCGAAACCCCATGGGCATAGGCCTCATAAGGGCTCAGATCAATATCCGGCAGAATCGGCTGCCCCTCCACAATCCGCCCCAGCGTCACCTCTGATCGCCCACCCAGATGAATAATTTCATCCGAGTCCACAATTCGCAGGGCAATGGTCATCGCCGTGGCTGGGCTTTCCCCTCTCTCCAAAACCGGAGACAGTGGTTTAGAGCGTTTTCTTTCAAAATAATCGGACTGGATCATATCAAATGTCTGGGTTGCACTACGATCCACGACCACGAGTTGGGCTCCGCATTCGCTGCAAAATAGTGCGCCTGGCAATTCCTGATGATGACAATTGGGACAGGTGATCATAGCCTATTCCTTACGGGGTTCGGGCAACATGAGAAGTGCTCGCGTGCCGTACTTGATTTGTTTTCCACGCTCACCACTCAACTGGTGTGTACGATGTAAATGTTCAGCTTCTAAAAGCACGGTGCGGGCCAAAGCCCGTTCACCTTTTGCCAGTAGATGGGTCGCCAAGTACTGTAAACGTCGGGCAGCGCGAGAAGTTTCTCCCATCGAGATTTCCTGACGAGCTTTTTCCTGCATCCGGTAAAGTGTTAAGCGTGACAAAGACTGAAGAAGAACTTCTGGAACAGGAATAGATTCCACCTCATCACTAACGTCACAAGCAACAGAAAAGGGAATGCGCCAAAAGCGCGCCTCCAGAGATGGGATCTCCATGGTTAACTTACCACGTAGAAGATAAACCTCGGTGATCTCTGGGGACAATTGCGGAATTAATAACTCCATCACAATGTTCATTTTTTGATCATAGTACAGATCCCCCAAAGGTATTGGCGACTCATTAACCAAAGGTGCAACCTCATCTCCTAATTTAAATGCATAGCGAATGTTGATTCCTGAATCGTTTGCAAAGTAGAGTTCTAACCCCCGTGCAAAGGTTTGCTTAGTGTTTCTGCCTTTGCGTTCAAAATACAGATACAAATCCTCTACGTGTTGAATATAATGAGTACTTCCACCCGCAATGCTTGTAAGGGCGTCTAAAAAGTCATCATTCCAGTCCTCCCCAATTCCAAAGGCATTGATAGTAATTCCCTCTTGGCGTGCATTCGCCGCCAATTCAATGCTTGCCTGCTCGTCACCGTAAGTGTGTCCATCGGTAATCATCCATATTTGAGTAGAGGTATTGTTTGTATGATTCGCATAGCGCGCGAGGTTTACGGCTGTTTCAAGACCACGCAGAATCTCGGTTCCCCCACCAACCTGCAACTGGTTAACTGCATGTAAGATATCAATCTGATGTTGAACGGGGGTAGCATGAAGAATAACCTCTGCACGATCACCAAATGCAATTAGTGAGATTAGATCATTAGGCCTTAGGTTGCGCACCAAATGGCCAATACTTTGCTTAACCATTTCGATTCGCTCACCACGCATCGAGGTTGAGCGGTCAACCACAAGACAAATGTGGACAGGGGGAGCCGTGGACGGATCTGGGGGTCTAGTCACTCGCAAATCGAGCATTGCATAAACCAATTGTGGTTCATTCAATCGAGGTATCATCGTGCGGCTCAGGATCCATTCCAGAGCGATTGGCGGGGATTTTCGAAGTTCAGATGGAATATTGGCATCATAAGTGGCACGCCGTTGAGGGTTCGAGAGCACTTCATAAGCCTCCTGAACCCGTATGAACATCTGGCGCGCTTCTGGTGCAGGATTGACATCGGGATGATAGGCACGAGTGGCGGCAAAATAGGCTGAACGTATTTCCTCTGCCGTTGCATCTATAGGAACTCGTAGAAGATTATAGTACTCGGCTGTCCCTGTCGTCATAATCCGCCGTTAAAGGTATTGAACTAAAATAACGCTGATATTATCTGGTCCACCAGCCGCATTTGCCGCGTCCACTAAGTTCTTGCATGCTATAGCAGGGTTACGTGCGCTGGTAATAATTTGAAACATTTCTTTCTCAGAGAGCACTCCCCATAAACCATCACTACACATGAGCAAAAAGCCCGGACGAGGCATTGGGTGGGTAAGTATATCCGGTCGGAAGGGTTCCGATTGGCCCAAAGCACGGTAGAGTACATTCCGTTGAGGATGAACCAACGCTTCTTGCTCTGAAATTTGTCCCAATTCAACCAAACGATGCACCAAAGAATGATCCTGTGTAATCACTTGCATCCGTCCATCGGGGTGAACGAAATACGCTCGACTATCACCCACGTGCGCAAGAGTTACTTGTTCTCCCACTACTAAAGCAGCCGTTAGGGTCGTACCTCCACCAGGCGCATACCTAACCACAGCCTGCTGAGCCTGAACAACACCGTTTTCCATTACCTCTTGCAAACTGCTGCGCTGGCGGTCTTCCATGGATAAAAAAGGCAAATAAGAGCGCGACAACACATATTCCGCCATGGCTCGCACAGCTACGCCGCTAGCCACTTCACCGTGTTCATGCCCTCCCATCCCATCTGCGACAATGAAAACCCCAAAGGGTAATTCCGTATTCCCGTCAGATAAAATTGAAGAGAGGGAAAAAAGAGCGTCTTCATTTCGCTCGCGTTGCTTGCCCACTGATTGTCCAACCCCGACTAGTAAATGAGCCGGTTCTATCACTAACGGCGCTACTGTGACTGGCTGCAACTGCTCATCGGTCAACGGGGCGGTTTGAACAAATCCACCCTCGTGCTCTGAGGTTTCGGGTTTGCGACGATTGCGATTAAACAAACGTTCAAAAAATTTGATCACCTCTTCCTCCCGCCGAACTTGGGATCAAGCTAGCAACGCATAAACCATATGATCCGCTGAACCGAAATAAATGATATTGTTGAAGGCCGCCGGTGTACCTGTAATCGGTCCATCGGTCGCAAACTTCCAACGCAATTTTCCCGTCTTGTAGTCTATACAATAAAGATTCCCATCTGCTGAGCCACAATATAGACTATCTTTGTAGATAATTGGAGAACCACTGACTTGGTGTTCGGTCTGAAAACGCCAAATTTCCTTTGACGTATTCGCGTCTAAACAGTAGATAAACCCATCGGCGGAGCCTGCAAATACAAAATTATCTACACGACAAGGCGAAGACACAGAGCCTTTGCCCATGCGAAAACGCCAAATCATCCAACCCGATTTCGAATCCAAAGCATAGAATGATGCATCCAGTGATGTAAAGTACACCATACCTTGGGTCACTGTCGGGGAAGAGGTGATCGCTCGCTTGGCACGAAAACGCCATTTGATTTGCCCTCGATAATCCACACACAGAAAATCACCCGCCTCAGTACCGAAGTAAATGAATTCATTGGTCAAAAAAGGCGTTGAGCGAATCGCTTCGCCCGCGTCCAGTCGCCATGCTCGGCGGCCAGAGGTCAGGTTAATCGCATAAAAGTAGCCATCATCGCTTCCAAAGAAAACATGTCCCTCGCCCACCCGTGGTGAACTATGAATAGCCCCATCCGTTTTATGATTCCACAGAAGTTTTCCGGTCTTGGCGGAGACACAGTATAAGAAAGAGTCTTTAGAACCGATTAGCACCATATCTTGATAAACGATTGGCCGGCCAACAATGGCGCCTTCGGTGGGAAACTTCCAACGAAATTCCCCATTAGTTGCATCAAGGGCATAGAGGTTATTATCATAAGAGCCAATATAGATCACTCCATTGTCATAAAATGGCGATCCTCTCACCTCATCCTCACACTTGAACGCCCACAACGGTTTTATCTTTTCTTCTTTCATCGTTGCAGGCAATGTAATGCGAGAAAGAATTCCCGTCTTGCGGGCTGCAGCAAGCAGCGCCTCTTTCATTGCCGCCGCCGAGGGAAAACGGTCCTCGGGGTTATATTGGAGCGCAGTATTTATGATGGCCTCTAATTCCGGCGAAACACTAGGATTGATCTTTCGAATCGGGCGTTCCGAAAACGAAAAGGGTGGTTCAAGGCGTGGATCACGCTTGGTTAACAGATGATGGAGCGTCGCACCAAGAGCATAAATATCTGCTAAGGGGGTTGCCTCGCCTCGATATTGTTCGGGCGGGCTGTACCCTTCTGTACCGATCATAGTGCCTTTTTGGCCTTCTCGGAAAATTTTGGCGATACCGAAATCAATCAGCATCACATGCCCATTCTGATTAATCATGACATTGGAAGGCTTCATGTCCCGAAAGATGATCGGCTCAGGTTTATGATTATGAAGGTAATCTAGCACGTCACAAATTTCAATCGCCCACTTGATGACCTGATCTTCCGGTAAGAATCCTTCCGTCTCATTCAAAATGGCTTCCAGATCTTTCCCATGAATATATTCAAGAACAAGATAGGAACGCTCGTCATGGGAAAAGTAATCGAATATTTTAGGAATAGCAATGTGGTTTAAGGTGACCAATAAGTTGGCTTCGCGTTCAAAGTTCTGCAGAATGGTCTGGCGCACCATTGGATCGCGCGCCTGATTGATCATCTCTTTTACTGCAACAATTTTCACCACATTAGGAAAATGTAAATCACGGGCCCGATAAACTGAGCCCATTCCTCCCACACCAATTACCTCCTGTATCAAGTAGCGATCCACAAGCACATAACCAGGAGGAAGTTGGCGGTTTGCACCACCTCCACCAAAACTTTGAGTGATACGTTGAGTTTCCAGAGTTACCTCCCTCAAGACCCGATAAACTGGAAAATATTTTTATCTATTATATGCTATGCGCGAATAAATCCAAACGATCTATCCTGCTCAATTCCCCTTGTGGTTGTCCAGTGCGCCCTCTTTAGTAAATTATAATTTCAAAAGTTGGATTTTTAAATTCCGTTCTGCTGAGGGTCCTAACCGTGAACCTTACCTCCATGTCATACCAATCCCCGTTCTCCTGGCGCTATGGAAGCCCTGAGATGCGCATGTTATGGAGCGAGCACACCAAACGTCAACTATGGCGCCGAATCTGGGTCGCTCTGGCAGAAGTAGAAGCAGAATTCGGATTGGTAACCCCCGAGCAAGTCCAGGACTTACGCGAGCATCAAGACGCTATTGACTTGCAGCGCGCCCTCGACATTGAACGCGAAATTCAACATGACCTCATGGCTGAACTAAAAACCTTCGCCGAGCAATGCCCGCTGGGCGGAAAAGTGCTTCACTTGGGTGCAACATCAATGGATATTGAAGATAACGCCGAAGCCCTGCGTTTGCGCCAAGGGTTAGGGTTATTGCTCGAAAAACTTGCCGCTTTGTTAGCCATATTTGCCGACAAAATCGAAAACTATGCTCACCTTCCGGTACTCGGCTATACGCATTTTCAGCCTGCGGAACCGCTCACTTTGGGCTACCGTTTAGCCCTTTATGCTCAAGACCTACTTGAGGATTACCAGACTCTGAGCGAACTGCACAGCAAGATTCGGGGCAAAGGCTTCAAAGGGGCCGTGGGAAGCGCAGCCTCATACGCCGAACTCATCGGCGTCGAAAACCTCGAACGTTTTGAATCGCTCCTCAGCCAGAAACTGAATTTGCCCTTTTACCCTATTGCCAGCCAAACTTACCCACGCAAACAAGATTTTGTCATCCTCAGCGCGTTGGCAGGTTTGGGAGCAACCCTCTATAAGTTTGCTTTTGACCTGCGCCTGCTTCAAAACCCCTTAATCGGCGAATGGCGTGAACCCTTTGGCGCTTCCCAAGTCGGTTCTTCAGCCATGCCTTTTAAGCGAAACCCAATTCGCGCGGAACGCATCAACTCCCTTGCCCGTCTATTGGCTACCTACCCTTCAATTGCTTGGCAAAATGCGGCCCATTCACTTCTTGAACGCACCTTGGATGATTCGGCTAACCGCCGTCTTATCCTTCCGGAGGCCTTCCTGGTAACCGATGAACTCCTAATGACCGCGCACACCATTCTGAAAGGGCTTGAAGTTGATGAAATTGCCATTCACCGCAACCTCAGCAACTATCTTCCCTTTGCGGCCATGGAACATTTACTTATGGCTTCCGTCAAAAAAGGCGCCGACCGCCAAGCCATGCATGAGCATCTGCGCCAACAGGCCTTAATAGCATGGAAAGCCCTGCAGCAAGGTCAACCCAATCCCCTCCCTCAAACGCTCAGCCGGGACGAAATTCTGCTGACCTACTTAACCGCAGATGAAATACTGAAAATTTTCCACAACACCGTGCAATATCTGGGAACGTCTGCTGAACGCGCCCTAGCATTAGCCCGGCGTATTCGTCAACTGATCACGACATAGACACAACCCGATCCTTCACCAAAATTCCCCCAATTACACGCCGAGTGATAAACGCATACAGCAACAGTGACGAAAACAACTGGACGCCCCTTCGGCGTTTTGACTAAAATGCTTATGTAAGTATGCGTGATCGCCTTGCGAGCAGGCTTGATTTTTTGTGGAGGGCATCTCGTGAGTCAGTTTCCTGGTAAAGGCAAGGTCGCCGTCCTTAAGACCACACCCGAAACCGTACTTGAAGATATTGCACGTCTTATGAAGATGGCTGGTGTGGAGCTAGCCCTTCCTCACGGCATCAAGACCGGCCTGAAAATCAATATTTCCTGGCAAACGTGGTATCCCGCTTGTTCCACAACACCCTGGCAGTTAGAAGGGGTGATCCTGGCTTTGCGCAACATGGGATACCAAGACTTGGTGGGCGTTCATAATGATACGGTGGTTGTAGATACCAGAGTGGGTGAATACAATAACAAACATCGCTACATCACCGATAAATATCAGGTGCCTTGCCTTTATCTCTATCAAGATCAGTTTGAGTGGATTCGCTACCAGCCCCGCACCCGTCCCTTCTTGGTTCTGGACAAAGTCTACCCTGAGGGCGTTTATATTCCCAAGGATCTTATTGGGATAAACATCGTTCACCTTCCTACGGTAAAGACCCACGTATTTACCACCATCACAGGCGCGATGAAGAACGCTTTTGGGGGACTTCTCCATCGCAACCGGCATTGGACCCATAGCGTTATTCATGAAACCCTGGTGGACTTGCTGACGATTCAACAGGAAATCCATCCGGGTATTTTTGCTGTGATGGATGGAACCTTTGCCGGTGACGGCCCCGGCCCGCGGGCAATGCGCTGGCACGAAAAGGATATCCTGCTCGCTTCTGCCGATCAGGTTGCAATTGACGCCGTCTCAGCAAAATTACAAGGTTTTGACCCCCTTCGTATCCCTTTCATCCGCATCGCTCATGAACTTGATTTAGGAATAGGGAATCCGCGCCAGATAGAGATTGTAGGCTACGATATCGAGCAGGAACCCCCTTGGAACTTTGTCCAGGAAGATACTTTCGCCTCCCGTGGGCAGAAAATGATCTATCATGGCCCGCTCAAGCCATTTGAGAAAATTCTTTTACAAAGCCCCTTGGTGCCTTGGAGTTATTTTGCCAGCAATTTCTATCACAATGTTTATTGGTACCCTTTTATCGGTCGCAAGCGCGTTGAGGCGGCTTTACAGACGAAATGGGGAAAACTCTTTAAAGCCTACGGTGATGGCCAAGTGGTGATGCCGGGGATGGAACCGAAAACCGTACTTCAGGCCGCAACGGCCTTGGGAGGACTGATATTACTGCTTGGATTGCTAGGGCACCGACGGCGCCAACGATCCCGACACTGACGTTGAACCTCACAGCCTGTGGTTTCCACAGGCTGTGAAAATCTTACCTCATGGAGCAAAGATGTTCAAAAATTTTTCGGAGGCCCAGGCTTTCATTGCCGAACATCATATTCATCAAATAGATTTGAAGTTCTGCGATTTATGGGGCAATTGGCATCACGTAACAATTTCAACGCGCGAGTTTACACCCGATCTGATGCAAAAGGGTGTAGGCTTTGATGGCTCCAGCGTGGGTTTCAAAAGCGTGCGGGCAGGTGACATGGTCCTCATCCCGGACTTAACCACAGGTTTCCTGGACCCTTTTTGGGAACAACCCACGCTGAGTTTCATCTGCAATGTCCACGAAGCGGATACGCGTGAACCCTTTTCTCGTGATCCACGTGAAATTGCTCGCCGCGCCGAAGCCTATCTCCAACACACTGAGATTGCCGATCAATCCGTTTGGGGGCCAGAATTTGAGTTTTATGTCTTCAGCAATGTTGAATATGAAAATACCATCAATGTGTCATCATACCGGGTGGAATCCATCGAATCGGCGTGGAAAAGCAGTACCGGAGGACATGGACATTATATTTCCCTTCACGGGGGCTACCATGCTATTCCACCCAATGATCAACTCTTCAACCTCCGTGCCCGAATGGTGGGCCACCTTGAAGAATTGGGAATCCCCGTAAAATATCACCACCACGAGGTTGGAGGACCCGGTCAGTGCGAGATTGAGATTCCCCTCATGGGATTGCTATCCGCCGCCGATGCCACCTTGCTGATTAAATATGTGACCAAAATGACAGCATGGCGTGAGGGGATGTCTGTAACCTTCCTCCCCAAACCACTTTATGGAGAAGCCGGGAACGGCATGCATTTTCACCAATTACTGAAGCGGAACGGAAAAAACATTTTTTATGATCCCAATGCTCCTGCTCATCTCAGTCAGGAAGCGCGCTTCTATATCGGCGGTTTGCTCTATCACGCCCCCGCGTTATTGGCTTTTACGAATCCCACAACGAACTCCTATCGTCGCTTAGTACCGGGTTTTGAAGCACCGGTCAATTGTTTCTTCTCCAGCGGCAATCGCAGCGCCGCTATACGCCTCCCCAAATATGCGACCGACCCAGAGACCTTCCGTTTTGAATTTCGCCCGCCCGACGCAACCTGTAACCCCTATCTAGCCATGGCCGCCATGTTGATGGCCGGCATAGATGGCATTCGCCATCGGATAGACCCCTCAGAGCATCATTTTGGTCCCATTGACGAGGATATCTTCTCCTGGCCACCCGAGAAACGCAAGACGATCAAAAGTCTCCCCACCTCGTTAGGGGAAGCACTTCAGGCTCTCCAGGCCGATCACGAATTCTTGCTTCAGGGCAATGTGTTTACAACCGACCTCATTGAGGTGTGGATTCGCAAAAAATCAGATGAGGAAAATCAGGTTCGCCTTCGCCCTCACCCCTATGAGATTGAACTTTATTACAATATGTAAATCCTACGGAATTAAGCCATTCCACGACATTCGGAACACGGGCATAGTTCGCGGAGATAATCCCAACGGTAAATACCGAAATGGTGTCCATCTTCCCATTCAATGGTGATAGCGTAGTTCCCCACAGCCTCAATGTTTCTTAGGCGCGTGGCCGGTGAATCGGGCAATACCAGCTCAAAAACCTCAGGGTCAGGGGTAGATCGCATATTTTCATGCCCCCCTCGGCATGTGGCACAAGGACATGCCGCTCGCAGTAAACCAAAAGGGTATGTGCTGACATGATTGTCATCCCAAGTGATCTTCAGCCAACCTTCGCTTTTATTGGCAGAAATCGAGACCGGATAAGAGGACATGATCAATTCTCCATGGTAAGCATTATGGTTGTGGGGTCAATTCCACAATTTTTAAGAAATCTGCTGCCGCCCAGCCGCTTCGATTTTTATCGTAGGGAGCCTGCAAATACCACCACACATAACCATCTGCCGGCACCGGCCCATCTAACACCTGAAAGACCTCTTCCTCCATGGCTAAAAACATTACGGCTGAACGAGTACCCGGTTTCGTGCGCAACCGCAGTCCCTCACCTCCCGTCCCATAAACTTGAACATATTCCCCCAATCGGATTCCGGTTGGATTTAGAAGTGGGTCAATGGTTGACGTTGCCGTAGGTGCTTGGAACGCATCCGGTAACGTCGTTGAGGTGGGAGCAGGGATGACCGTATAAACAGCAGTAATTTCAATAGTCGCGGCAGAACCGGTGCGGAGCAAAATCATTAGAACCAGCAACACCACAAATCCCAACCCTCCCAAACCTATGCCGGCAGCGATTAAGAGACCTATAGAGGGCTTCGACATAGCCTTTGCCACCTCCCTAACCGCTTGTGGGTAGAAGGAAAAACGCCAACCCCAAAATCAAATATACCGCCAGCAACGCAGCACCCTCCAACCAATTTGATTCACCATCCATTGCCACCAATGCAGCAATAAAAATCGTAGCCGTCAGGGCAATGAGTTCAAAGGGATTAAAGATCAAGGTGAGCGGATTACCCATGAGGAGACTAACGAACACCAACAGCGGTGCTACGAATAAGGCAATCTGAAGACTTGATGATACCGCAATTTCAAGGCTCAATTCCATTCGATTTTGTGCTGCAACATTAACCGCAACCAAGTGCTCAGCCACATTCCCGATGACAGGGATTAAGATTATTCCCAAAAAGAATTCCGATACCCCAAGCGATGCCACAACATGCTCAACCACCCCAACCAAGAGTTCACTTAACATCACCACCCCAAACGTGGCAATAGCCAGAACCCCCACCGCTGTCGGCACCCCCCAATGCGGCGCTACTGTTTCCAATTGTGCCCCACTTATTGCAACCGGATTTCTCGCCCCCCGCAGGCTGTAAATCAGTCCCGTGGCATATAGAATAATCATGATCCCCGCCACGCCCAGACTAAGCGCTTCCACCCCAGGACTATTTTCTGGCCCAATGGAGTGGCTGAAAAGAGAGGGCACTAATAATGCCACGACCGATATGAGTAAAAGAACAGCATAATTGGACGCCTGTCGGCGGTCAAATATCTGCACGCCGTGCCTTAATCCACCCACCAGCATGGCTAGGCCCATTACGAACAACAAATTCCCAAGAATAGAGCCGGTGATTGAGGCTTTGACCAATTCCAATAGACCGGCACGAATAGCCACCAGAGTGATAATAAGTTCAGCCGCATTACCAAGAGTTGCGTTCAGCAATCCCCCGATTCGGGGGCCGGTGTGACCAGCCAGGGCTTCGGTCGCCTCTCCAATTAATCCGGCTAAAGGGATAAGACCAAGCGCTGAAAGCCCAAACACCCAATAATCACCCCAACCTTGAACTTTTGCCATTATGGCTAACAGTGCAGCCCCCAGTAACCATTTCATTGGATCTTTGAGCAAAACACCTATTTTTTCTGCCACCGTTTTTTCTCCCACTCCGAGATCTCCGCAATCCCATATAATTTACCACGGTATGACCCGAAACGCAGGCTAAAACTTATGCCATGCGGGGTATGATATAATCGGCTCTGAATGAACACGGCAAGCTCTAACGCCCAAACGTTACCAATGCTGGGGGGACGTTATCGCCTTCTGCGCGTGATTGGAAGCGGCGGAATGGCATTGGTCTATTTGGCGCACGATAAAACGCTTGATCGGCGGGTAGCGGTCAAGGTTCTTCGAGAGCCCTTTTCTCGTGAGGCTGGCTTCCGCGAACGATTTCAAAATGAAGCCCGTGCCGCCGCCAACCTCTCGCATCCCAATATTGTTACAGTGTACGATTTCGGTTATGACGAGAACACAGCCGCGCTTTATTTGGTGATGGAATATGTACCGGGCACGGATCTTAAGAGCATCCTCAAAGACCAAGGCCCTCTACCTTTCGATCAAGCCGTTCGTCTGGTGATTCAGGCCGCCAGGGGGATCGGTTACGCTCATCGCATGGGTGTTATTCACTGTGATGTAAAACCCCACAATATGTTGGTCACCCCAGACGGAACGCTTAAGGTAACCGATTTCGGCATAGCCCGTGCGATGGCATCTATTCAACCCGACGAGAGCGCCGATGTGGTCTGGGGATCCCCGCTCTACTTCTCACCAGAACAGGCCGCCGGTCACCCCCCTACCCCCGCCTCCGATGTTTATTCACTTGGGGTTGTGCTCTACGAATTACTCACCGGACAACCCCCCTTCTACGCCAGTGACCCGGTCGAACTTGCGCGATTACATCGTGAAGCGCCCCCTCGTCCTCCGCGTACTCTGAACCCCGGCATACCATCTTCGCTCGAAATGATAGTGCTCAAACTTCTGGAAAAAGAGCCCGCGCGGCGCTATCGCACCGCTCAACAATTGGCTCTTGTTTTGGAAGACTGGCTGCAAAAAATTCAAAATGCCGAAATAACACAGCCCCCTCCTGAATCTCAAACGGCATCTCCTGCTTATGTCTCAAGTGAAATGCCTCCTGTTCAAAACGCCGACGATACGCAAAATATTGATTGGATTACCATCTTGCTGGGTCTGTTGGCGGTTATTGCCGTCGGCGGACTGATTCCATTCTGGCTGTGGATATGGCTCACGTTTAACCCTCCCCGCTAAGGTATTATGGACGACATTATTCTCTCCGCCTCCATCCTTTCTGCTGATTTTGCTCACCTGGCCAATGAGATTGCTCAAGCCGAGGCTGCCGGGGTTGATTGGTTACACATTGACGTGATGGATGGACATTTTGTCCCTAATATCACCATGGGACCTTTCATCGTTGAAACTTGCCGCCGCGTTTCTTCTCTCCCCCTAGATGTGCACCTAATGATCGAGAAACCGGAGCGCTACGTAGAGGCCTTTATTCGCGCTGGGGCAAATTACGTCAGTGTGCATGTAGAAGGCAACCCTAACATTCACCGCACCCTGCAAACTATTCGCAGCCTTGGGGCTAAAGCGGGCATCGTGCTTAACCCCGGCACTCCTGCCTGTGCGATAAGCGCTCTTCTGCCCGCAGTGGATTTCATTCTGGTGATGACCGTCAATCCGGGCTATTCCGGTCAATCTTTCTTGCCCGAGAGCGTGGCAAAAATCTCAGAGATAAAAATGATGCTTGAACAGTACCACAGCACCGCCCTTATCCAGGTAGATGGAGGTATCAACACCGAAACCCTCCCCTTGGCTTATCAGGCCGGAGCACGCATCTTTGTGGCGGCAACGGCAATCTTTAAGCATCCCCAAGGTATTCAGGAAGGGGTAAAATCGCTACGCACGGCAGTAAAATAAAAAAATGCGGCTGACGCCGCAATTTTTGTTCGAGAGATGATGAAAGAGAAGCAACTACGAAGTTTTGGCCAGGGATTTGATGCATTTAGCGCACAACGTCTTACGCACCTTGCGCCCATTGATGAACAGCGTAACACGCTGCAAGTTGGGCTTAAAGGCGCGATTCGTGGCACGCATGGAGAAAGAACGCCGGTGGCCGAAGGTAGTCGTTTTACCGCAGTGTTCACACTTTGCCATGGTTGTCAATCCTTTCCGAATCCAGATAGTATCAGCAAAGGTGGATTTTATCACACACCGCATCGAATTTCAACCTATTCGGTTAAATTGATAAAAAGGAAGGGTGGGCAGAAATGAAGCAGTCGGCTAATCCTTATGGTAACATCTATCTCTCACCGAAAGCAATTGCGACAATTGCTTACCATGCCGCGCTGGAGTCTTATGGGGTAGTCGGATTAGCCCCCAAGAGTCTTGCCGAAGGGATAGCGCAAGTCCTGGTAAAAGAGCCAACGCATGGGGTGGATGTCCGTTTCACCGATGATTCGGTGGTCATTGACCTGTATATCATTGTCGAATATGGAACACGCATCCAGACCGTTGCTTCCAGCGTAGCCGACAACGTGCGCTATCAAATTGAAAAGATCACCGGCTTACCCGTCAAAGAAGTCAACGTGCATGTACGCGGTTTGCGTGTGAGCAACACCGATTGAATTCCAATTCCAAGGTAGAGGTAAGGTTGTAAACACATGGGCAATGAGATTCAGTTTTCTCCCATTCCGGACGGACGTAAGTTACTAGAATCACCCACTCTGGACGGACAAGGGCTAAAAGCCCTCCTCGAGGCAGGATTAACCTGGCTGCGTAACAACCAACAGACGGTAAACGCCCTGAATGTATTCCCGGTGCCAGACGGTGATACCGGAACCAACATGGTGCTTACACTGCAGGCGGCTTATAACGAAATTGCCGCCTCGGGTGAACATAACATTGGCAAAATTGCTCACGCTATCGCACAAGGGGCTCTGCTCGGAGCACGCGGCAACTCAGGTGTGATCCTCTCCCAAATCTGGCGTGGATTTGCCCGCGCATTGGATAATTTTGACGTGATGGATGCCCCCCTTCTGGTTAAAGCCCTGGCGGAGGCGCGCAACACCGCATATAAAGGTGTCGTTCGCCCGGTAGAAGGAACGATTCTGACCGTCATCAAAGATATTGCCCAGGCCGCTGAACGTTTTACCGACAAGGAATTGCATATTGAAATGCTTGAGGCTTTAGTTGAAGCGGCCGATCGCTCGGTGCAAAGGACCCCGGATCTGCTGCCCATTCTTAAGCAAGCAGGTGTTGTGGATGCAGGGGGTAAGGGTCTGTACTTCATCCTCGAGGGAATGTTGCGATTCGTAAAAGGCTTATCACTTGAGACCCCACTAACCACCGTGGTACAACCGCTTTCTGCGATGAAAATGGATGAGACAATGGAAGAAATAGAGCCTGGGCAAGATTACGAAGTAGTGGTTGACTTTCGTCCCACAGCCCCCTTGGATTTAGAAAAGTTTTACTCCGATCTTGCAGAAATGGGCACATCCATCCAAGTGGGTGAAGGCGATGGAATGTACCGCATGCACATCCATGTTCCAACCGAGAATCGCTATCGCCCGATTGACTATGTCATGGGACTTGGTACCATCACCAAAGTCTCTATTGAAAACCTGCTCGCTCAAATCGAAGAACGCAAACAGGAACAGGGCCCCAGTACCCGCCTTAATCTGGCCAAGATTGAGCCGGGGCAAATTGCCGTTGTAGCCGTGTCCCCGGGTGCCGGGTTGAGCCGCATTTTTGCCAGCCTTGGTGTGGCCGCAATTGTGGAAGGCGGGCAAACGATGAACCCCAGCACCGAAGAAATCCTGCGCGCCTTTGAGAACCTACCCACCGATAAAATTATCATCCTTCCCAATAATAAAAACATCATTTTAGCCGCTAAAAATGCCGCCAGCATGACGGTCAAAAAAGTAGCCGTCATCCCTTCTAAATCTGTACCCCAGGGACTAAGCGCCTTATTGCGCTATGATCCAGATGGTGAATTCGACACCGTTGTGGACGAAATGGAAGCCGCGCTTCATGACGTTGAGACCGGCGAAATCACCACCGCCACCCGTTCAGTTGAAATCAATGGGGTCAAAGTTTCTCAGGGTGAGGTCATCGCTCTGCTCAACGGTAATTTGATTTGCTCCTCGCCCAGCATCATGGACGCCTGCTTAACATTGCTCGAAAAAGCCAACGCACAAGACCGTGAACGGATTACCATCTTCTACGGTCAAAACATCTCCAAGGCCGAAGTGAATAAGATTGCAGATAAAATCCGCGAGGTCTATCCCCGCCACGAGATCGAGATTCATGAAGGGGGACAACCCCATTATCAATTGATCCTTTCCATCGAGTGAACCCTCTTTATGGCATCCATCGGCATCCTCACAGACACTACCGCCCATTTTCCTCAGCCCAAGTTTCCCGGGCAAGATCAAATTATCTTGATAGACTTTTCGCTTACGTTCCAAGGCACTTCCCTTGGAGAATGTCGCGAGAATAAATCGCTCGATCTTCCCCATACCCTGATCGGGTGGGAAGCGGAGAAGGCCCCTCACCTCAGCCCACCATCGGTAGAAGAATTCTATCAACACTACCTCCTCTTACACCAACGCTTCTCAGACCTGTTGGTCATCACCCATTCGGCACAATTAAGTCCAACGTATGAGAACGCGCTACAAGCCGCTGAAATCCTTCACGGCACCTCCCGCATCGCTGTCATTAATGCCCAAACCATTTCGGCAGGGTTGGGTTTGCTGGTCCAAGCCACAGCCCAATACATTTCTCAGGGTCTCGCGTTTGATCAAATCGAGACCCTGGTGCGCCGCAACGTGCCTAAAATCTATACCTTGCTGTGTACGCCTGCCTTTTCCTATTTGGCTTATAACGGGTTACTCTCCCATCCTCAGGCTATCGCGGGAGAGATGCTTAATCTGATTCAGGTTTTCACATTTGAAGAAGATCGCTTGGTGCCCATTGAAAAAGTGCGTAACTATCGCCACGCCGTGGAGTTTTTTATCGAATTTCTGAGCGAGTTTGAAGATCTCACCCACGTGGCTCTGGTTCAAACCGGCACTACACCGCTGAGCGAATCCTATCTACTACGTCAATATGTTGGCGAAACGTTTCCCCGCACTACATTTACTGAACACAAAGCCAATCTTCCCATGATGACACTCTTTGGCCCACGGTTTGTATGCCTGATTGCCGTCGAGGCTTTTGAACCCTAAGATTAGGGTAAAATAAAAACATGCTACCCGCATTACAGAAACTCCAAAAATTTATCAAGTTAGAGGCCGAGCGCGGCTATGACAACCGGGCCGTTTTAGGTGGCCTGGATAAAATTCTCCCGGTTTGGCAGCAAGAGGCCCGAGAAAATAAAGTGCCCGAAGATTTTATCCAGGACGTTATACGTTGTCTGGAAGGCTATGCATCTTACTCTATCCCAGAACGGGCTGAATGTTTGCAGACCCTTCTCATAAAAATTAACGATCTAACCACCCTTGAAACCACCGAAGCCGCTTCTACTCAGGTACAAGCCGCAGGGACCTCTGCTCCCTCCCAAACGCAACGCGAGCGGAGTAAAAGTTCCTCCCGCTCGAGATCACGCGGATACACTCTGCCCGCCGACGCCCTCCCCGCACATGGGCTCAAAGCCCCTCTTACGGTGTTGCCGGGGATTGGCCCACGCTACGCCCAGACCCTACGCCAACTGGGTTTGGAGACCTTAGAGGATCTTCTCTATTACTTCCCTCGACGTTATGACGATTACAGCCGCCTCAAGCCGATTAACCGTCTCCGCTACGGCGAAGAGGTGACCGTCATTGGCACCGTGCAAAGTGTCAACAACCGAGATACGCGCGGCGGTCGGCTTAACCTGACCGAGGTCATCGTCAGTGACGGTACGGCTGCATTACGAGTGAATTGGTTCAACCAACCCTGGTTGGCCAAATCCATTACGCCGGGTATGCAGATTGTCCTCTCTGGCAAAGTGGATATGTACCTCGGACGATTGGTGATGAACAGCCCCGAATGGGAGCCCTTAGAACAGGAACATCTCCACACCAATCGGATTGTACCGGTGTACTCCCTCACGGCCAAAGTGACCCAGAAGATGCTGCGCCGGATCATGTATCAAACGGTCGCCTTCTGGGCGCCGCGCATTCAGGATTACCTTCCCGAATGGGTGCGCCAGGCTGGGGAACTAATGCCCCTGTCGCGTGCCCTACTAAACATTCATTTCCCCGAAAGCCACGAAGACCTGAAAGCCGCCCAGGACCGCCTGGCTTTTGACGAGTTGTTCCTGCTCCAACTCGGTGTTCTACAGCAAAAGCGCGCTTGGCAAGCCAACACCGCAGCCATTTTCGAGGTGCCCGATTCGTGGCTTGAAAGCCTCATTTCCAACCTACCATTTGAACTCACCAATGCCCAGCGGCGTGTGTTGGCCGAAATTCGTGATGACCTGCGCTCAGGCCGCCCAATGAATCGTTTGCTACAGGGAGATGTTGGCTCCGGTAAAACCATTGTTGCCGCACTGGCGATTGCCATGGTGACCTATCACGGAGCACAAGCCGCCTTTATGGCACCTACCAGCATTCTGGCCGAACAACATTATCGCAACCTTACCGGATTACTTTCTAACCCTGAAGCCCCCCTCCTTCCTCCCGATGCCATCCGTTTACTGGTGGGAGATACCCCCGAAAGTGAAAAAGAAGCCATTCGCACCGGGCTCGCAGATGGCTCTATCAAACTGGTGATCGGGACACATGCGCTGATCGAAGATCCGGTGACGTTTGCTAACCTACAACTGGTGATCATAGATGAGCAACACCGCTTTGGTGTAGAACAACGTGCGGCTTTGCGACTCAAAGGGAATAACCCCCACCTGTTAGTCATGACGGCCACCCCCATTCCGCGTTCGCTGGCTTTGACGATTTACGGCGATCTGGATCTCTCGGTCATGGACGAAATGCCCCGCGGGCGTCAACCCATAGAAACCCATCTGCTTTCTCCTCTCGAGCGCGAACGCGCCTATGCTCTCATACGCGCAGAGATAAAGAAAGGCCACCAAGCCTTTATTATCTATCCCTTGATCGAAAAAAGCCAAAACAATAATAACGATGAGGCCAAGGCAGCGGTTGAGGAATATGAACGGCTACAACGAGAGATTTTCCCTGATCTCCGCCTTGGGCTTTTGCATGGACGTTTGCCACCGGCGGAAAAAGATCGCATTATGCGCGCATTTCGGAATGGCGAATTCCACATTTTGGTCTCCACGTCGGTCGTTGAGGTGGGCGTAGATATTCCCAACGCCACTGTCATGCTGATTGAAGGGGCGAATCGCTTTGGTTTGGCTCAACTTCATCAATTCCGCGGGCGTGTTGGGCGTGGGCAAGCCCAATCCTACTGTTTGCTCATCCCTGAGACCAATGATGATATCGAAAACGAACGCCTGTTGGCGATGGTCGAGACCAATGACGGCTTTGTGTTAGCCGAACGTGATCTTCAGCAACGCGGTCCGGGTGAGTTTTTAGGCACACGCCAGGCAGGTTATTCGGAACTGCGTATGGCTAACCTGGCCAATGTGCACCTCATCGAAAAGGCCCGCCGCTTAGCCCAGTCGCTATTTGAACAAGACCCTGATTTATCCTTCCCAGAACACCAACCCTTGCGGCTTAACTTTGAGCGGTTCTGGCAGGGAGGCCGGGGAGATATCAGTTAGTCAGGAGAGGAAAAATGGTTCGTGCAGTTTTCCCCGGTACATTTGATCCCATTCATTACGGGCATATTGACATCGCCCAGCGAGCCGCTCGTCTGTTTGATGAGGTCATTGTTGCCGTGTACGACCGCCCACTTAAAAATGCCTTGTTCAGCCCGGAAGAGCGAATTGCGCTGGTGCGCCAAGCGTTCGAAGGCGAGGCAAAAATTAAGGTCACCGGCTACAGCGGTTTAACGGTCAAATTCTGTCGCCAGGTCAACGCTCAGGTCATCGTGCGGGGGTTACGTGTGTTCTCTGATTTTGAGCACGAATTCCGCATGGCACTGGCCAACCATCGCCTTGACCGCGAGATTGAAGTCATTGCGCTGATTACCAGCGAGGAACACTCTTTTCTATCGTCCTCAACCGTTCGCGAGATCGCCTCACTGGGCGGAGATGTTTCCACTATGGTGCCCGCGCACGTGGCCGAAGCGTTACGGTCAAAGTTCGGCGCTAATTTTCACCAGACTGGAAATCAACCTGTAATCATTGATTCCCTGCGAGATTAGGTCGGAAAAGCGGAAAACTGGCCCGAAAATTGCATCAGGGTAGGGAAAGGGTAAGGAGGAGGACATGGATATCTTGCATCTGGTAGATCGTCTGGAAGAACTCTTCAACCAAAGTCGTCAGGTCTGGTTCACCCACAGCGTGCTGGTGGATGAAGACCGCCTGATTGATATTATTGATCAGATGCGGGCTACTATTCCGGAAGAAATTCGTAAAGCCCAGCAGTTGCTCGCCCAGCGCGACCGCATCCTGGCCCAAGCCCAAGAAGAAGCCAACCGAATTGTACAGCTAGCGCGCGAAAAGGCCGAATCGCTGGTCGAGCGTGATGCTATCACCCAAGCCGCTCAGGCACGCGCAGAGCAAATCATCAACCAAGCCCGCCTAGAAGCCGATATCACCCGCCGCGAGGCGGACGAATATGTCCTTGAAACACTCACCCGCCTCGAAGCCGAATTAGAGCGCTTGCTCAACCAGGTGCGCAATGGCATTCGCACCTTGCAAAGCGAGCGTTATCCCTCTCCTCCTAACTCGCCCACCCAACAATAATACCCACCCTAAATACTTAACCTTCTTCGCTTTCGGCTTGCCTTTCTTCTTCACGCTCGCGTCGCTTCTCGCGCGCCAATTCCTGTGAGACCAACTTAACCACCGACTTGCGCCGGCTGTGACCGCGGTCCGGAGGACGTAACGCAATCTCAATCACCTGATCCATATGAGAGACCGGAATAATTTCCAGATCCGAGCGTACCTTCTTGGGAATGTCCACCAGATCTTTGAGGTTGCGCTCCGGTAAAAGCACCTTCTTTAACCCCGCCCGGTGAGCGGCCAGTACCTTCTCACGAATCCCACCCACCGGCAAGATTCGCCCCCGCAGGGTTATTTCGCCGGTCATCCCAATGTCTTTAGCTACCCCTCGGTCGGTAAAGGCAGAAATCAAGGCAGTCGCAATTGTTACGCCGGCACTTGGACCATCTTTGGGCACCGCCCCCTCGGGAATATGAATATGAACATCCAAGCGTTCAAAGATGTCGGGGTCCAAGTTAAAGTCACGCGCGCGGGATTTGGCATAAGAAAGCGCCGCCTGGGCCGATTCCTGCATAATCTCCCCGACCTGGCCGGTGATTTGCAGATTGCCTTTGCCCTCTAAAATGAGCACCTCCACCGGCATAATCTCGCCACCGTTTTCGGTCCAGGCAATCGCCGTCGCTACGCCAACCTCATCCTCTTTCTCGGCTTCGGTCATAAAAAACTGAGGCGGCCCTAAATACGTCTCAACCAGGCGCGGGGTAATGCGGTGCGGGTAGGAACGCTTTTGAGACTTCAGCCGGGCGATCTTACGACAAATCTGCCCGATTTCTCGTTCCAAATTACGTACCCCGGCCTCGTAGGTGTATTCGCGAATGATTTTACGTAGGGCTTTCTCCTGGAAGTCAATCTCGCCCGCTTCCAAACCGCTTTCGTCCAGTTGGCGCGGGATGAGAAAACGTTTGGCAATTTCTACCTTCTCTTCCTCAATATAGCCCGGAAACTCGATGATCTCCATGCGATCTAAAAGTGCCGGAGGAATGGTCGCCAAAGTGTTAGCGGTAGTAATAAACATCACTTTAGAGAGGTCGTAGGGCACTTCGAGATAATGATCGGAGAAGGCAAAATTCTGCTCTGGATCCAAGACTTCTAACAACGCGGCCGCCGGATCACCACGGAAGTCAGCGCCCAATTTATCAATCTCATCCAACATAAAGAGAGGGTTGATCGTTCCCGCGCGGCGCATCGTTTGAATAATACGCCCGGGCAGTGCCCCAATGTAAGTGCGGCGATGGCCGCGAATCTCAGCCTCATCCCGCACCCCGCCCAACGATACACGGACAAACTTACGTCCCAAAGCCTCTGCAATTGAACGCCCCAAGGACGTCTTCCCCGTCCCCGGTGCCCCTACGAAGCACAAAATCGGCTGGCGCAAACGCTTGGGTTTCAGACTGCGGACGGCAATGTATTCCAGGATGCGATCCTTGGCTTTACCTAGGCCGTAGTGATTCTTCTCCAACACCTCGGCAACGTGATTGACATCCAGATTGTCCTCGGTTTCTTCCGTCCAGGGCAACTCCAACAGCCAGTCAAGGTAAGTGCGGATAATACTTACCTCGGGCGACATCGGGGGCATCTGAGCCAAGCGTTCTACTTCTTTCAATGCCTGGGTCTTGGCTTCCTCAGGCATGGCTTTCTTTTCCACCCGCTCACGGAGTTCGTTGATCTCACGGGTGAAGACATCCCCTTCGCCCAATTCGGTCTGGATCGCCTTCATTTGCTCCCGCAGGTAGAATTCGCGCTGTGTGCGATCCACTTCGCTTTGCACCCGAGTCTGAATCTCATCCTCTAACTGTAAGACATCCAACTCTTGGGCTAAGAGCCAATTCACCCGCTTAAGGCGTTCAACCGGATCGGTTTGCACCAGTAACGCGCGGCGTTCTGGGAAAGGCAGTGAGATGGCAGTGGCTACCATATCCGCCAACCAACCCGGCTCGTGGATGTTTAAAGAGAAGAGATGTGCCTCCTCGGGTAAACTGCGGTCCAATTGAACGCACTTTTCAAAGAGATCGCGGGTGGTACGCATGAGCGCTTCCACCTGTCGGTCAATCTCTACGCTCTCTTCTATCGGACGTGCCCGCACGCGCAAATACGGCGCTTCTTGCACAAATTCAACCACCTCAACCCGGCGGCGTCCTTGCACCAATGCCGAAGAGTTACCATCGGGCATGGTCAAAAGTCGTCCAACAGCAACTTCCACGCCAATGGGCAGTAAATCCTCTAACTCAAAGGTTTCTTTCTCAATATCCTTCAAAACCAAGGCGATCATGGTCTCATAGTTATACTGCGCCTCTTGCACGGCTAGCAGGTTCGGCCCCGGCGCAATAAAAATAGGCGAGACCATGCGCGGGAAAATGACAATATCGCGCAAGATCAGCACATTACACTCAATAAGACCTTTGCGGTCCGGTTTTGCATCAGGAATTTGGTAAAGTTCTTCCGTCCGCTGATGCAAAATCGTGCTGAAATCCTCGTCTTCGTCGTCCTGAAACCAGTTATTTTTCTTCATATGCCTTATCTGCTCAAAATATTCTTCTCAAAGAATCTTCGGACAGGGTATTATACCCGAAAGTGCTCTCGCCAGGTCTGCCGCACCGCCGCCGCAATGAACAAACTACCAGTGGCCAGTACCAGCGAGTCCCCCTCCACCTGGTTCATGGCGTAAGCCAAAGCCTCTTCAACTGGCACCACAACCCGCCCCGGATAACCAAAGCGGTGCACCAGTTGCACCAAAACCTCAGGGTTCATCGCGCGGGGATGAAATGACTGGGTGGCTATGACAGTTTTCACCTTTGGCAGTAATTCTCTTAATATCCCTTCAATATCCTTGTCCTCGGACGCCCCCAGGATCAAAATCGCTCTTTTCCCCGGAAAATAATCTTCCAATGCCAATCTCAACTTCAATGCCGAATCTTGGTTGTGGGCAGAATCCACGACCAAATACGGCTCGCGATGCAGTACCTCAAAACGTCCCGGCCACTTAACGCGTCGAAAGCCATCCGCAATCGCCGCATCGCTTATCTCCCAATCTCGTAAACGCAGAATATCGGCCACCGCAAACGCCGTTGCCGCGTTATCCACCTGGTGGGCGCCTAGCAACGGCATTTCAAAACGGAGCGGCTCAAACTGCTCACTCCCGTTTTCGATCCATTCATCTACCCTGGGTTGGTCAGCCGCCTTCCAGACCCAGAAAGCCTGACCATCTAAAGAGTGAATGCCAACACGATAGCGATAATCATCCCCAACTAAGACGAGCGGCGCAGACAGTCCAGCCGCCACCTCACGGATAACCGCCAAAGCCTCTTGACGCTGGGGAGCGACCACTACCGGGGTATGATGTTTGATAATGCCGGCCTTTTCACGAGCGATTTGACCCAGCGATTCTCCCAGCACTTTCATGTGATCATACGAAATTGAGGTAATAACCGACACCTCAGGCTGCACCAGGTTAGTGGCGTCCAATCGCCCCCCCAAACCAACCTCGATCACAGCCACATCCACGCCGGCACGTAAGAAGGCCAAAAAAGCAATCGCGGTCGTAATCTCAAAGGTGGTCAAGCGCTCAATTTGAGCCACAAAAGGACGCACGTCATCTACGAGTTCTGCCAGCGCTTCGTGACTTAGAGGCACTTGGTTGATTTGGATTCGCTCAACAAAATCCTCCAAATGGGGAGAACTGTAAAAACCCACCTTATAGCCTGCGGCTTGGAGAATACTGGCGATCATTGCCGCAGTTGAACCCTTACCTTTCGTCCCTGCGACATGGACGGTGGGATACTTCAGATGCGGGTTGCCCAACAGTTCCAGAAACGCCCTCATCCGCCCCAGGTCAAATTTCTCCGGCGAATATTGCAACTGACGGGTTAGGCTATAATCTACAAAACTATAGAGATAATCCAGTGCTTGCTGGTAAGTTAATGGGGACATAAGATAATCCTATCTACAATCTACAACTCAATGCAGGGGGATTGTAATGGAGAGAGAAAGAGTGAGCAAGGTTTTCTACATATTCGGGTCTAATTATTGACGCCAACCCAGAGATAGATTAGAGTTATGGCAGAACCTCATATGAGGATGTAACCATGATCGGTGTCCTGACCATGCATTTGCATCTACCAACGTGCCTTTCCCTCAAGGAAAAGCGCAGCCGGCTCAAGCCCCTTCTCCATCGTTTACACCGCGAATTCAACATATCTGCCGCCGAGGTTGATTGTCATGATGCGTGGCAAGAGGCGGTCATTGCCTGTGCACTGGTCAGCAATGATACCGCCCATGCGCACTCGGTATTACAAAAAGTGGTAAACTTCACTGCCGCTAATTGGCCGGATATGGATATCCTTGAACATCACATCGAATGTCTTTAAGCAATCTTCACCGTGGAGGGCTCATCATGGATCTTGGATTACACAACAAAGTTGCTTTAGTCACCGGTGCCAGCCGTGGCCTTGGATACGCCACTGCTTTGGTGCTCTCCCAAGAAGGCGCCCGCGTGGCCATTAACAGCCGTAACGCCGAAGCTCTTCAAAAGGCGGCTTTTTCGATCCAAGAACAAACCGGACATCCGGTCCTGGCCATACCCGGCGATATCACTGCTCCGGAAACAGCCCAGGCCCTCGTTCAGGAAGTGGTTTCGGCATTTGGTCAATTGGATATCGTCATCGCTAACGCCGGCGGTCCCCCACCCGGGCCTTTTGCTACCTTGGATGACGAGAAGTGGTATGCGGCGATAGAACTCTCGCTCATGAGCCAGGTGCGTCTTATCCGTGCCGCATTGACTTACCTGGAAAAATCAACCACCCCCGCGGTTCTTACGGTGACCTCTTATGCCGTCAAACAACCTATCCCCAATCTTATTCTCTCAAACAGCATCCGCGCCGCCACGGTCGGATTAACCAAATCTTTAGCATTGGAATTGGGGCACAAAGGTATTCGTTTTAATTCCATTTTGCCCGGCTGGACCGAAACCGAACGGGTTATTGAACTGATGCGCAACCGTGCTGAAATGAACGGCACGACGATTGAAGAGGAAATTCAAAAGCAGGCTCGCGAAAGCCCGTTGGGTCGGATGGGAAAACCCGAAGAGTTTGCCCGCGTGGCGGCATTTTTGGTTTCACCCGCTGCGTCTTATGTAACCGGGGTCATGTTGCAGGTAGATGGAGGAATGTATAAAGGGCTTCTCTAGATCCCTGTCCGGCCACTTTTATCTGATTAGAGGTAGTTGCCATGAAGATTAGTGTTACGGATCCCTCGATGATCGAAGCCTGGCTTGAACGCAATCTGATGCGGGTACAAAAGCCCGGACGTTACGTGGGTGGGGAACTTAACCAAGTTGTGAAAGACTGGGCTTCTATCCCGATCAAGGTGGCACTGGCTTTCCCGGATGTCTATGAGATTGGGGTGCCTAATCTGGCTCTGACGATCCTATATGAAACCATCAATCAACGCCCGGATGCCTTGGCTGAACGCGTCTACTTGCCCTGGGTAGATATGGAAGCACTGATGCGTGACGGCGGAATCCCACTGTATGGGCTGGAAACCAAGCACCCCCTAAACCAATTTAACATCCTTGGAATTACGCTGCCTTATGAGACACTCTACACCAACGTACTGAATCTGCTCGACTTGGCCGGTATCCCCCTGTTTTCGAACGAGCGGGATGAGACGCATCCTTTAATCATTGCAGGCGGTCACGCCACCTTCAACCCTGAGCCTATGGCGCCTTTCATAGATGCCTTCGTCATCGGCGAGGGGGAAGACGTCATCCATGAGATTCTGGACACCTTCCGGGATTGGAAAGCCCAATCCGTTTCGCGCGATGATCTTCTTCACGCCCTGCTAAATATCCCCGGTGTCTACATTCCCCGATTTTACCGCCCTCACTATCACCCCGATGGCACCCTGCGTTTGATGGAACGCCTAACCGAAGCCGCGCCCCCCGTCATTCACAAGCGCATCCTGGGCCGTTTGCCTCCCCCACCCACACGACCGATTGTTCCTTCAATAGATGTGGTGCATAATCGTATTGCCATTGAAATTATGCGCGGGTGTACGCGAGGTTGCCGGTTCTGCCATGCCGGCATGGTCACCCGCCCGGTGCGCGAGCGGAGTGTAGAAGAAATTCTCTCCGCCATCCAAGAAGCGCTTAAAAACACCGGCTACGAAGAGGTCGCCTTGCTCTCGCTTTCCTCATCGGATTACAGCCAGATCACCCATCTGGTTGAGCGCGTCAGCCACGAAGCCACCCGCCAGCATTTGGTCATCTCCCTACCTTCGTTGCGCATTGAGACGGTCTCGGTCGAACTTATGGAACGCCTAAAAGGCAAGCGTCAAAGCAGTAGTTTCACTTTAGCGCCAGAGGCCGCTACGGATCGCATGCGGGCGGTAATCAACAAGCCAATCGAAACCGGCCAACTGCTTGAAACGGCTCGCGCTATCTTCCAGCACGGATGGTCAAAGATCAAACTCTATTTCATGATCGGCCATCCTACGGAAACCATAGAGGATGTCAGAGCCATTGCCGAGGTTAGTCGGCAAGTTTTAGCCGAGGGACGCCGACTCATCGGGCATCGGGCTTCCCTTCATCTAGGGGTTAGCACGTTCGTTCCCAAACCCCACACTCCTTTTCAGTGGCTGCCTTGCGACACTCCCGAGCAAATTCAAAACAAACAGCGCGCCCTTCTTGACGCCCTGCGGGGATCTGGAATAAAAATCAACTGGACTGACCCTCGTGAGACACTCTTAGAAGCCTGGCTTTCACGGGGAGATCGCCGCTTGGCCGAGGTAATTTACAATGCCTGGACCTTAGGGGCAAAATTTGATGCGTGGCACGATCACTTTGATTACGAAAAATGGATGACCGCTTTTCAAATGGCGAATTTAGATCCCGCCTTCTATACCCATCGTCAGCGTTCCTTGGATGAAGTCTTCCCCTGGGATCACATTAGCCCCGGTGTGCGCAAAGCATACCTTCAGCAGGAATATTTGAACAGCCTACAAGGCATTCTGCGCCTCGATTGTCGGCGTCAATGTTATGCTTGCGGTATTCTACCCACTTATAAAGAATTGCGCCGCAAATATCCAGGCCCGCATTGGAAATGCCCCGAGATCCCCGTGCATGCACGGGCCTAGTAAATTCTTTCACTGTGAGGTATCCTCTACTCGTGGTACAGCGTTTCCGCATCCATTATGCCAAGACCCAACCTTTGCGCTATGTCAGTAGCCTGGATTTACACAAAGTTTGGGAACGCTATTTGCGGCGTGCAGGACTTCCGCTGGCATATAGCCACGGATTCACGCCACAACCTCGTTTGCAACAAGCGCATCCCCTTCCTCTGGGTTACCTAGGGGCAAATGAGATCATTGATGTATGGTTGGAAGCAGAAACCGACCTTTCGGCGGAAGAGGTTCAAGCCCGCCTCCAAGCCACGCCACAACCCGGAATTGAGATCCTCTCTGTGACCGAAATCGCACCGGAGGCGCCTGCGCTTACCTCTCAAATTAGCAGTGCAGAGTATGAAGTCTGGTTTCTTGATCCACTCAGTCCTGATGAACTTGCCTCTCGCGTAACCCAACTGCTGAACACTCCCTCAATTCAACGCGAACGTCGCGGAAAAGCCTATAATCTCCGTCCGCTCATTGAGTTTATAGAGATACTCACCGATACCACTCCCGGCCGCCTTGGCCTTCGCATGCGCCTTGCCGCCCGCGAGGGCGCTACCGGACGTCCGGAGGAAGTGGTCGCGGCATTGGGCTATGATCCGTTTGCTGTTCGTATTATCCGCACTCGACTGAATGGAGCAACCACCTAAAAATGTGGCGTTATTTTGAATGCCAATCTTCTTCATGCACTTTCCGTTTCCCTGCCGAATGGGGAGCAGGACAGAGAATATCCTGCCCACGTTGTGGGGCTGAGACCCGAGCGATTTTACCCACTCATGAACAGGTCCCTGCTTTGCCGATTCTGGATACCAACACACCTCTCCACTCTGCACTACTGGATAATCTGCGCAGTGCTTACAATGTAGGCTCGATTTTCCGCACCGCCGATGCCTGCGGGATGCGACATCTGTATCTCGGCGGCATCACCCCACTCCCCTCCCATCCCGGGGTGAGAAAAACAGCCCTGGGAGCAGAAGAAAGCCTTCCCTGGTCATATGCCCCCAACAATGTTTTACTCGCTCAGCACCTAAAGCGCGAAGGGCATTATTTGATCGGTGTAGAAACCGCCTCAAATGCGCACTCCCTTTTTGAAATCGGTCACCTGCCCAGCAACTCCCCCTGGACGATTGTGGTCGGTAACGAGGTGGCCGGAATAGACCCTGAACTTCAGACATTGTGCGACGTATTGCTTTGGATTCCTATGCAAGGCTATAAGCATTCCTTAAATGTGGCTGTTGCCTTTGGTATTGTGGCATACTTCCTGCGTTACTTAGCACAAACGGCACCCAGCAGAAGCATTGACGAAGCCCTAACGCACGGATAAAATCCTCCGTTGAGACCACCGCGAAGAAAAAGGAATAACACCTATGCCGATTTACGAGTATATTTGCAAAGATTGTGGAGCGCGCTTTGAAAGCATGCGCCCGATGAAAGAGGCCGATCAACCCATCCATTGCAAATCCTGCTTAAGCCCTAATACCTACCGCACCGTTTCGGTGTTCTTTGCCGCCAGCGAAGGTCGATCCATTACTTCAACCACAGGCTGTACCTCTTGTGCAGGCGGCTCATGCGCCTCGTGTGGTCATCACTAAGTTGCAACGATGCAAACCCTTAATGGTCGTTTGGCTTTGATTACCGGCGGTTCCAGCGGTATTGGGCTGGCATTAGCCCATCAATTGTTAGCCGAAGGAACGCGTATTGCCCTTCTTGCTCGCGATGCGCAAAAACTAGACCAGGCCCGAGAAAGACTGCTTACTGCCTTCCCTCAGGGCGACGTAAGCCTTTGGCGTGCTGATGTGGCCAATGCATCTCAAGTGACCGCCGTATTGCAATCCTTACTTGAGCAACTTGGCCCCCCGGATCTCGTGGTAAATTCGGCCGGCGTTGCACGCCCAGGGCGATTTGAAGAGTTGCCGCTGGACGTGTTCGATCAAATGATTGCAGTAAATTACTTGGGCACGGTCTATGTGACCAAAGCCCTGGTGCCGGCCATGATAGAACGAGGAAGCGGATATGTTGTCAATATCTCTTCTGTGGCTGGGTTTCTGAACATTTATGGTTACACCGCCTACGGCGCCTCAAAGTTTGCCGTGCGCGGTTTCAGTGATGCCTTACGCATGGAACTTAAGCCCCGCGGCATTGGTGTTTCGCTGGTGTTTCCTCCAGATACCGATACGCCGCAACTTGCCTACGAGAATCAGTTCAAACCTGAGGTCACCCGTGCCCTTGCCGGCAACGCCGGGATTCTCTCACCGGATGCAGTGGCTAAAGAGATCATTCGCGGCATACGCCGCGGCACCTATTTGATCCTACCTGGCTTTGAAACCAAAGTGATCTATCTGTTGTCAAGGGTATTGGGGGCTGGAATAAACCCCATCCTGGATGCTATGGTCCGGCGTGCGCTCCAAAAGTCGCGGGCGAACCAGGATCTGCACCGAAGTTAAGACCAAGGCAATCCAAATCAAATCCGTAATCAACAAATGCAGAAGTTGGATAGCAACCGGGGCTAACAACACTATGTTAACCAGCCCCACTGCCCACTGGAAAAGGATGAGGGCAACAAGGGTCATTCCCCAAGGCACGGAACTATTTTCTTTCCCTTGTAGCCGCAAAACGACCCCAATAATATAAAGCCCAACAACAACAGCAATGAACGGGTGGAATACCCGTAATCGCACGAATGCATGCGCCATAGGCGAAACATCCTGCGCCAACCCTTCACGCAGGCTGGATACCGGGAAAAGCGTATCCCCTAAAGCGGTGATCGCCCCACTTACCCCCAGAAGCCCCATACCCAACCAAGCCCCAAGGAATAACCCCAGATGAGATGGGTTCCAATTCCAGCCCTGCCCTTCCGGCCACCGCGAAAACCAGGCCGTCAAGGTTAGAGCGGCCAACAACAGGAACGTATTTAGCAAATGCAAAGACATTGCCCAAGCACGTTCAAGTGAAGTGTTGTGAGCGACCAATTCAAACAATACCAATCCTGCGCCAATGAGGGCTTCGGTGAGCGTAAAAAACAGAGCAGCATAACTCATCCAACGCGCTGGATGACGGCGAGGGTAAGATTTTATAGCCAGGGTCACTAACCCAAGCACCAGCAATAATGCCAGCCCACTGGTTATACGATGGGTAAATTCGACAAGGGTTTCTACCTGAGGTGCGCGCGGGAGAACTTCGCCGTTGCACAATGGCCAATGCGATCCACACCCTGCCCCTGAACCAGTCGCCCGCACATAGGCACCCCAGAGAATCACCAAAACGTTATATCCCAAAACTGCCCATGCAAACCGTTGAAAAGCCTTCATCCTCAACCCACCACACTGAATTAAGAACGACAGATAATATATCACAAACTTGACCCACTCACCCCACAAAATCATCACTTTTTCCTGCTTGACACCATCCTGGGCGATGGCTAAAATCGTTTTGGGGTTGGACAATTCACGAAACGAACAAGGGCGGTTGTGGATTGTCCGATTTCACTCGGTAGGATTCACTTCTATTCCCAAGAAAGGAGGAGCGCATGACCCATATAATCACCAGCCTATGTCTGCGTGACGCTGGCTGCACCACGGTGTGTCCAGTTGACTGCATTGTTCCCGGGAAACCGGTCGAGCAGTGGCCATGGTACTACATTGATCCCGATACCTGCATTGACTGCGGTGCGTGTGTCCCGGAATGCCCTTATGCCGCCATCTTCCCGGAAGATGAGGTACCTTCCGCCTATGTTGCCAAGGGTGGAGAGCGGCTCTCAATGCCGGTAGGCACCCCGGGCTTCACCGAAGTCTATGACGGCGTGAATCATTTCGGCGAACCGGTGCACTTGGAAGCCACTCGCACCCTGAAACCCGGCGAGACGGTTGACCTGACCCCGGATATCGCCAAAAATTACGCTTACTTCAAAGAGGGGCCGGGTTACAGCGCGCTCGAGAAATAACCCCAGCATGTCCTGCCAAAAGAGGAAGTCGTCCAGCGGCTTCCTCTTTTATTCTCTACTCAAACCACACCAAGGAGGTTCCCTTTGTCCGCTATGAGCGAAGAATTCCGGGTCGAACGCGATTCTTTAGGCGAGGTGCGCGTGCCCGCCCAGGCTCTATATGGCGCACAAACCCAACGCGCGGTAGAAAACTTCCCCGTCTCCGGGCGCAGACCCTATCGAGCCTTCATCTGGTCTATGGGGCTGATCAAGCGCGCCGCGGCAGACGTTAACAGCACCTTGGGATTACTCGATCCGACACGCGCCCGGGCCATTGTTCAAGCCGCCACTGAGGTGATGGAAGGTCGTTGGGATGACCAGTTTGTCGTTGATCCCTTCCAGGCTGGCGCTGGTACCAGCCACAACATGAACACCAACGAGGTCATTGCCAACCGCGCTACCCTGATCCTGGGGGGAAGCCTAGGCGAATACCGTGTCCACCCTAACGATCACGTTAATATGTCGCAATCCACCAATGACACCATTCCTACCGCCATCCGTTTGGGCTGCTTATGGCGCTTGGACGAACTGCTCCAAACCATTGACGAACTTGCTCAAGCCCTACGCGAAAAAGCCATCGCCTTCGATGATATTGTCAAATCAGGGCGTACCCACCTTCAAGATGCCGTTCCGGTGCGCCTAGGGCAAGAATTTGGGGCATATGCTCGCGCCGTCGAACGCGACCGCGAACGGATCGAACGCGCGGCAGAAGGGCTACGTCGCCTCGGCATCGGGGGGACTGCTACCGGCACCGGGCTCAATGCCCATCCCGAATATCACCCACGCATGGTCGCTCGCCTTTCAGAGATCAGCGGCCTGCGGCTATACACGTCAGATAACCTCTTCGAATCTATGCAGTCCATGGCCGATATGGCCGACTTTTCCGCAGCGATGCGTACTCTGGCTTTAACCCTAATGCGTATCGCCAATGATATTCGTCTCCTTTCATCTGGCCCTACGACCGGCCTGGATGAAATTCGCCTCCCACCGGTACAACCCGGTTCCTCGATCATGCCGGGTAAGGTCAATCCGGTACTGGCCGAGATGCTCAATATGGCGATGTACCACATCATTGGGCTGGATACCGCCGTAGCCCTCGCCTCTCAGGCCGGACAACTTGAACTCAATGTCATGATGCCTATCATTGCCCATGACCTTTTTGAAATGATGCACGTCATGATCGGTGCGGTTCGTGCGTTTACCCGCAAATGCGTGGTTGGCATTCAAGCCAACCGGGAAAAGGCAGAAGGATGGCTGGCACGCAATCCCATCCTGGTGACGGCATTGAATCCTCTCATCGGTTACATGGCTGGAGCCGCGCTGGTGAAAGAAGCCCTGAGCCGCAACATGACCATTCAAGACGTAGCGCTGGAAAAAGCACGTCTGGGAGAACTCCGCCATAAAGACACCGGACAGCCGTTGACTGAAGAGGATATCCGCGCCGTATTTCGTGACCTAAGGCGGCTAACCGAGGGAGGCTTGTTTGGAGGCGGCGGTGGCGGGGGCTAAGCCGCCTCGCCAGCGTATATCGCAGCGCCGATAATTCCGGCGAGATTCTGGAGTTGGGCGGGCACAATACGCGTTCGTAGCGAGAGTAGCGGCAGAAACTTTTCTGCTTGTTTACTCAGCCCGCCCCCAATAATAAATAAATCAGGCCAAAAGAGGTTTTCCATCTCGTTTAAATATTCTTGCAAGCGTTTAGCATACTTCTTCCAGGTTAATTTTTTGCGTTTACGCGCCGCGTCGGAGGCCCGCCATTCCGCATCCTTGCCTCGAATCTTAAGATGGCCAAACTCGGTATTAGGTACCAAATGACCATCTGTAAAGATCGCCGAGCCTATCCCCGTACCTAATGTCAGCATAATGACAACGCCGCGTGCATTCTCACGTCCCACACCAAAGCGCATTTCGGCAATACCGGCGGCATCAGCATCGTTGAGGGTAAATGTGGGACAGCCGGTAGCATCACTCAGCAACCGATTAACATCGGTACCGATCCAATCCTTGTGCACATTTGCCGCCGTTAATGCTACCCCATGATGAACAACTGCTGGGAATCCACAGCCAATCACACCGTCCCATCCTAGAGAGCGTACCAAATCATTGACCACTTTCGCCACAGCATCGGGTTTTGCGTTCTCCGGTGTTGGCAAGCGTACTCGTTCGCTGATCAATTTTCCGCTCTCGATGTCCACAATGGCACCTTTAATCCCACTTCCTCCGATATCAATCCCCATCGCCGTTTTCATCCTTACACCTCCCGATTTTTATCAAAACGACCTCATTCATGGCAAGCCTGAGATAAGTGTTGCTCGTACGTCTCTGAAAAAACATGCCGCCCGGATTGATCGCACCGCGCTCTGAAATAATAATAAGAGGTTTGTGCCGGGTTGGCTACGGCCTGTAACGCCTCTAAGCCAGGATTACAAATCGGTGTCGGGGGCAATCCCGTATTGATATAGGTATTATAGGGGGAATTTATCTTGAGATCCTCCGATTTGAGGGGGTTTTTCCACCAGGTGTTTAACTGCGCATCGTAGCCAAGGGCATACTGCACTGTGGGATCACTATCCAACTTCATACCGGTGCGCAAACGGTTGAGAAAAACCGAGGCAATCAGAGGATATTCTTCTTTGACAACGCCCTCCCTTTCCACGATAGAGGCCAAAATAACCCCTTGGTAGAGAGTTAGCCCCTGTCGGGCAAAGCCTTCACGTATCTCGGGCGTAAGCGTCCGAGCAAACCGCTCCACCATCTGAGCAATAATTTGCTCGGCCGACGTGCCGCGTCGAAACGTGTAGGAACCCGGCATAAGAAAGCCTTCTAAGCCGGGTGGATCATCCAAAGACTTGAGTACTTCCCACTGGGGCGGCTGACGCACAATCTCCAAGAATTGAGATTCGCTCTCCAGCAAACCCGACAGCCGCAGAACCCGGGCAATTTCTTCAGCACGCCAGCCCGACAAAATGGTAACGGTGATTTCCAGCCGTCCCCCTTTTTGAAGTGCGCGGGCTACCTGGATACTATCCATTGCCGGTGAAAGTTCATACTGCCCGGCCTGAATCCCTCTATCCAACCCGGAATAGACCAATAGAATCCGAAAGGCTTCTTCGTCTTGAATTAATCCAGATTGCTTGAGACGTTGAATGATCGCCGAAGTCGGCTCATCAGTTCCGATAGTGAAAATAACCTCGCCATCCTCGACCTCCGAGGGGGCATGGAGTTGCCTCTCATGCAGGAACAATGCCCAAGCGTAGTACAAACGCTCAGGCAACGGTAACTCTTCCGCTGGCGGTCCGAATCGATCCGCCACACGGCTGGGAATATCCACGAGTACCACAAACGCGACGAGTCCCCCCAGACAACTCAACAAGAAGAAGATAAAAAGCCCTACTCGAGCAGTCCGTTTTTTACGTGATGTCATGCTTTATGGCACTCCTCATCATCTTCCGTTTCAGGTTTGTACGTCGGTCTTGCTTTCAAATCGGTTTGAGCATCTAAAAAATCCTGCAAAATGATCGCCGCCGCGCGATGATCTAGGGGCTCACGCCGCTTTTTGCGCGAAGCATGCATTTCTCGCAACAGGGATTGGGCACGCTGAGAACTGCCACTCTCATCCCAAGTTATCACCGCAACGGAACCAACCGCTCGAATCGCATCGGCTAAGCGCAACGCGCGGCGGGCAGCCGGGCCGATCGTACCATTCCATGTGTAAGGCACACCGACAACAATAAGCCCAACTCCCAACGACTCTGCCAGATTCACAATCTCTCGAGCATCGGCCTCGCGAGAACGATGTTCTAGGATGATGAGTGGTCGGGCAATCGTACCGCTGGGATCGCTGACCGCCAACCCGATGCGCTTTTCACCTGGATCAACACACAAAACTCGCATATTTTTTTTATTTCAGAGAAATATGGATGCGCCACGGCAGAAATGGGAACCGCCCCCACCATGAGGGAAATAATCGGATTGTTTCCACCTTTACGCCCCCCCATAATGCACCTAAAATGGCCTCGGCGCGCGTAACTGGCTGACCGATCAGAGCGCGGCTCACACTATCAACCTGCGTAGCGGGGATCAACCAACGATTGGCTTTGAGGGTAAAGGTGGGTTCACGACCCTCGCTTGATCCCTGCCCCAACCACTCGACCTGTATATCTTCATCTAGAGCCTGATAGCCTGGGGGCATCCGAGCATCGAGGATGGTGCGCACAAACGCTTGAACATCGCTTTTCTTAACCACACATCCCGAGAACCGACTCTTGACCACCATTTGAAACACGGACGCTGGCTCGCCTACTGACGGGAAGGTATGTTCCTCCAGAATCTCCTGCAACCGCACTGTAGAAGTAATCAACACCTCCTCTGGGCTTAAGTGTGCTTGCAATTCACCAGGGGCTTCCCGATAGTTTTCATCCAATAACCGCCGTCGGGCACGCTCTACATCTCCCCGGCTAACCACCGAAACCGTCCGATCCGAGCCCCCTTGTGCCGGCTCAACATTAAACACACGCACAATTGGCCCCAAAGCGCCATCAACCTCACGTATCGCCCCCGCTGGCGCGTTTCCCACGCTCCCCGGTACCGTCGCCATTACGGCAAGAGAAATTCTTTGACCCACACCTGCCGGAAGGATAGCGCTCTCCAAGGCTTCAAACCGTACCGGTTCGGGTTCAGGGGCCACAAATATTGTGCCCTTGGGAATCATCTGAGAGACTTCGGTCAGGTTCTCAATGACCACCTCAGCACGAGCATAGGTATCAGGCCACAGGGTCGAACCACTGGCAATCCCGTCTACACGGGATTCGATGTCGGTGGTTATCTCACGACAGGGGAGTACGCCCTGTACTTGCACAGCCTGCGCCCGGGGAGAGAGACGAACCGGTATTTCAACGGATTGTAAACGCTTGGGGAGTTCAATCACAAGTGTAGCGCTGGGAATAAGCAATCCCATTAAAACCAGCACCGCCGCGAAGCCCAAGAGAAAAATAACTAACCTCACCCCCAAAGCCGAGGACTTAGGGCGCTGCGAAGCAAGCGCCGCCTTAATTTCTTGTCGTTGGGAACGTAAGAATTGAAGACGAGAAGACGACCAAAGAGGCCGCATTGACATTCCAATGCGGCGCCAGCGCTCTCTACGGGCCGCCTCGACACTGCTAAATACAGATATTCCCGCTTCCAAACACTGGTGGGCTATTTCTGAACGGCGAGTTACTGCGGCGAGTTGCGCCCCCAAGGCTCGCGCACGTCGTTCCAAGCGCACCCAGTCCAGCCGATTAAACCGCGGTGTCCGCCGAAGGGGAAGGATCAAAATTATTCGCTGGGCAGGGACCCAGGTCATCTTGTCCCCCAGCGATAACACATCATCAAAGGGCTCAACCCGAATCACATGGGTTTTCATATGGGGTTATTATATACAATCCCGGCCGACGCACTACCGGCGAGAGGCCTCCTGCAACCGCTCAATTTCTACCGGGGAAAGAAAACGCCATTGTCCCGGTAGAAGCCCTTCCAGATTAATCGGGCCAATGGCTATACGCACGATACGCAATGTCGGATACCCGACCGCCGCCGTCATATGGCGAATCTGCCGCTTCATCCCCTCAAATAAGACGATCCGCAGCCAACTGGTTGGGCCATGAGGGGTAACGGGCTTCTCGCGCGGTGGAAGCGATGGCTCTGGAATAACAACAACCTGACAGCGTCGCGTTTTGCGTCCTTTGATCACCACCCCTCGTTGTAAGGCTGCAACAGCCTCAGGGCTAATTACACCTTCCACCTGGACCAGATAAGTCTTAGGCACATGATGCTGGGGATGCGTTAGACGATGGATCAAACCCCCGTCATTGGTTAGCAACAATAAACCCTCACTATCGAAGTCCAAGCGTCCCACTGGATAGATGTTAGGCAGTGAAACATAGTTCTTAAGGGTGGGGCGGCCCTCAGGATCGGTAAAAGTGCTCAATACCCCATAAGGTTTGTAAAAAGCGACAACGACGTTTGTTTGGGTCATCATGATCGTTCTCGCGCAATTGGTTTCAATTTTAGACTATAATTCGGTTGAACCCAACCCGAGGAGATCCTTGTGCCCAGAATTATGCGATTACTATTCGGTCTGATACTCCTAACGGCTTTGGCCTGCAATTTGCCGGTCAGCACGTTAAGGGCAACTCCCGATCTCATCGGGACACACGTAGCTCAAACACTCACCCAATATGCCTTGCAACCCACCCCTGTCCCCAGTGCCACACCCCAGCCTACACAGATTTTACCTCTTCTTACGGCAACTCCTACAATGGAACCCTCTCCAACACCCAGTGCTGAATCCTCCGGAGACCCACGTCTACAATTGGGAGATCCCATCTATACCGAAACTCTGGACAATGGACGCTCCTTTGGTTTAGAGGGTAAAGTGTACGAGGATGAGAACACCTTGATCCGTGTCCAGAATGGTGCCATGATTCTAACCAGCAAATATGCGACAGGGTACCATGGTTGGCGCACCGGCGGACGAAAACTTCAAGATGGCTACGTGGAAGGGCTTTTCCGAACCGGTAACTGTGCGGGGCAGGACACATATGGTCTGATTGTGCGTTCTCCTGATTTTATCCGCGGTTATTGGTTCACGATCACTTGTGACGGACACTATGGGTTTGGTTATTGGGACGGCGAAAAATACATCAACCTTCTTGAACGCCGTGACGACCAACAAGTGATCAAAACCGGCCCCGACCAAACCAATCGCTTGGGAGTTTGGTTGGAAGGTAACACATTCCGTCTTTATGTCAACGGTGTACGATTGGACGAGATTAATGATTCACAATTTACTGCTGAGGGATATTCCGGGGCAGTGATTGCTGCCCATAATACGCCCGGCTTTACCGTCTATCTCGACGAATTATCCTATTGGAACCTCCCGTGAACAATATGGATTTTGCACTCTTCCGCAACCAAATTCGAGAATTTGCACGCCAACAAATCGAACAGCGTCCGTTGTATTTGGATACCGAAACCACCGGTTTGGATAAAAACGCCGAGATTGTTGAAATTGCCATCATCGAACATGATGGAAGCCCCTTATTCCAATCGCTTGTTCGTCCTTCACGCCCAATTCCCCCTGAAGTCATTGCGGTACACGGAATTCACGATGATGAAGTGAAAACAGCACCCCCTTGGCCAATCGTTTGGAATTCTATCCGCCCTCTTCTCAAAGGGCGTCTCATCGCCGCCTATAATGCCGATTTTGACCGGCGTATGATGGAACAATCCCTCACCCGCTACGGCTTTAAGTGGCAAGAAACGCTCACCACCCTGGATATTATGCAAATTTTTGCAGATTACCGCGGCGAATGGGACCCCAATCGTCGTGCTTATCGTTACTTCAAACTTGAGGAAGCGGGGCGCTTTCTTGGCATCCCGCTTCCCAATAGCCACCGCGCCCTCGACGATGCCCGACTGGCACGAGCAGTGCTACATGCCATTGCCGGTCTACCCTATTGAATACCAACGGTCATTGAGACATTAATCCGACGAACGTTTGGGTATCCTGGGGATCAGCCAATCCAGGAATGCCCCCTCACTGCGCGTTTGCAATAAGACTTTACCCGGACCGGTCAGATCAACCACAAGCCCCTCACCGCCGAACAACGTAGATTTTAGCCCTCCCACCGTGCGCACATGGAAGCCGACATTTTCCTTAAATGCCACTAAATGCCCTGTATCTACGGTATATGTTTCACCTGCCTTTAGGTCGAGTTCATGAATCGCCCCATAACTGGAAAGCAGAAGTTTTCCGGTGCCACTGCACCGCAACATGATCAACCCTTCGCCTCCAAAGAACGTGCGCGCCCCCGACCACTTGGTATCGGTCTGTATGCCATCGCTGGACGCCATAAACGACCCCGATTGAACCAGATAGGTTTCGTTGTTCAATTCTAAAAGAAAAACATCACCAGGCAACGTTGGGGCTAATAAAATTTCACCCCCATGAGACGGTGCCCTAAAGGTGTTAACAAAAAACGATTCGCCCCCCAATACAGAACGGCTCAAGGATTTCAGAAATCCCCCTTTCATTTTAGTTTCCAATTGAACTCCGGCCGACATACCCACCATCGCTCCAGTTTCAGCCAATAGGGCTTCATTAGCCGCTAACCTAACCCGCGCCACAGAATATGAAGGACGATATAAAATCTCTACTTCCATTCGGTCTCCTCCTAACATCAGTATCGAGCGGAAAAACTTCAATTTATTCTAGCACACGCTGCCATGCGCGGCGTTAAAACCCTTTGCGAATCCAAGGATTCATAGTAAACTTGGGCTCGCCAAAGCAGACCTCAAAACTGCTTTCCACCCTTCACCTCTGAGGTGGAGGGCAAACCCAAGGAAAGAAGGAGGAACATCTTTTTATGCGTGCTTACGAATTAGTTTTTGTGGTCCAACCCGAGTTGGACGACGCAGCCCTACAAGGGGTGATCGAAAAAGTTAAAGGGTGGATAACGGAAGCAGGCGGAACCATCAGCAAAGTGGATTTGTGGGGCAAACGCCATTTGGCTTATCCCATCCGCAAACGCCATGAAGGCCATTATGTTCTCTTCGAAATGCAAATGCCCCCTGCTTTCAGCGCCGAACTCGAGCGCAATTTGCGCTATTTAGAACCCATCATGCGATTTTTGATTGTCAATCGGGGATAGTTCCTTTTAGGGCAACCTCAGCGGAGTGTGAAAATGAGCCGGGGCTTAAACAAAGTCATGTTGATTGGTCACTTAGGACGTGATCCGGAGATGCGCTACACCCCTTCCGGGCGTCCGGTTACCACGTTCACCATCGCCACAACGCGCACCTGGAACACCTCCAATGGTGAGCGTCACACCGAAACCGAATGGTTCAATGTGGTGACGTGGGGCAATCTGGCCGAAATCTGTAAGCAATACCTGAGCAAAGGTCAACAAGTCTACGTCGAAGGACGGTTGCAAACGCGCCGTTGGGAAGACAGCGAAGGCAACAAGCACACTTCGGTAGAAATTGTGGCCAATGAAATGATGATCTTGGGCGAACGCCGCGAGCCCCTTTCAAACAATAATCACTTCGCCGAGACGCTCCAAGACGCTCAACACTCAGATGAAGACTTGGATGAAGACGAATACCCTTTCTAGGAGTTTGAAGCATGACCGACGTTGAATTAACCGAACACGAACAGGTAGCGGCTCCACGTCGCTATGCTGCCCGCCCTAAAATCTGCCAATTTTGCGCGGACAAGAATACCGTCATTGATTATAAGCAGGTGGATTTACTACGTCGTTTTCTCACTGAGGAAGGCAAGATCCGACCGCGGCGGCAAACCGGAACCTGCGCCAAGCACCAGCGCTTACTAGCACGCGAGATTAAGCGGGCGCGCCATCTCGCTTTACTTCCCTTTGTAGCCAAAGATTTGAGTGAAGGCTTACTCTAAGCCAACACTATCGCCAGTTAGGGGCATGTAGCCGACCGCTCATGCCCTTAATTTTATGCATGCCACTTTCGAGGCGTAATTATGGCAAAGAAACCCAAAACAAAAGTAGTCTCTCGCAAGCAACAAAGCCGCGTTGAACGCGAATTACGCAATCGTCGCCTGGTCCTTGGAGGCACTATAGGGATTATTGCCCTGGTGGTCTTGGTAATTGCCTACGGCCTATTAGATCAATTCGTCCTACAACAGCAACGGCCGGTAGCCCGGGTAGCGGGTACCCCAATTCCGCTGTCAGAGTTGCAGAAACGGGTGCGGTTCGAACGCTATCAACTCATCCAGAGCATCACCACCCTGACGCAGTACAAACAACTTTTCAGTTTTGACCCCGCCTCTCAAGCCTACTTCGATGCTCAAATTCAGCAGAGCGTTGCCCAACTCAAGGATTCCAACTCCTTGGGTTCCAAAGCCCTGGATGCCCTAATCGAAGCCCGCATCCTCGAGCACGAAGCCGCCGCGTTGGGTATTAGCGTAAGCGAGGATGAAATTACACGCGCAATCCAAGAGGCTTTCGGCTACTATCCCGAGGGGACGCCCACCCCTGCCCCAACCAGCACCCCTTATGCCACGGCCACGTTGAACTCTCTCCAGCGCACGCTCATTCCCCCTACGGCCACCCCCACTGCCACAAGCACCGCCACTGCTGGGCCAACCCCAACATCCTGGCCAACCGCAACACCGACCCCCACCCAGGCCCCCAATGTAACCCCCACTCCTACCGAGACCCCTCTGCCCACACCTACACCATTGACCGAAGAAGGTTTTCGCACCAATTACACCCAGTATTTGGAAGGGCTGAAGGCCGAAACAGGTTTGGAGGAGGCCGATTTACGAGCGTTCTTCAAAGCCTTTTTACTGCGTGATAAACTACTGAAGAAACTGGATGCCGAAATCCCTTACGAAGAAGAACAAGTATGGGCACGGCATATCTTGGTTAAGACGGAAGAAGAAGCCCAAAATGTCCTCAAACGCCTCGCGGCAGGTGAGGATTGGGTCAAACTTGCAGCAGAGGTCTCACAAGATACCAGCAACAAAGATCGCGGTGGTGATTTGGGCTGGTTTGGAAAAGGTGAGATGACCCAAGCCTTCGAAGATGCCGCCTTTGCGCTCACCGAGATTGGACAAATTAGCCAACCGGTGCAAACAGAATATGGATGGCACATCATCCAACTGTTGGGGCGTGAGGTACGCCCAATCTCCCCTGATCGCCGCCAGCAATTGCTGAACCAAAAGTACCAAGAATGGCTTGACAGCAAGAAGACCGAACTCAAGGTTGAGCGTTACGACAACGTTTGGCAAGGCAAATTACCGGTCGAGCCCACATTACCCCCCGGCATTGCCAGCAACTAATCAGGGACAATCCCAACGAAGAACCCCCACACGATTGTGGGGGTTCTTTTATACATGTCACTTTTTAACCGCTCTAAACCATAATCTCGGCCAGGTTTTCTAATTTCAATGAAATCACCTGGCTGGTCATATCCTTACCCATGGTGACGCCGTAGATCACATCGGCGGTCTGAACGGTGTTGCGATTGTGGGTAATGATAATAAACTGGGTTGCTTGACTCAACTCTTTGAGCATCTCACAAAAGCGGCCCACATTGGCTTCATCGAGCATGGCATCTACTTCGTCCAAAATACAGAACGGCGGCGGTGCAACCTTCAGCAGAGAAAACACCAGGGCTACTGAGGTTAAACTGCGCTCGCCACCCGAGAGCAGCGCCAAGCCTTGCTCTCGCCGCCCCGGCAAGCGAACTTCGATCTCGATCCCCGCTTCACCGGGGCGAGATTCATCATCCAGGTACAGCCTTGCCTCGCCTCCACCGAACAACCGCACAAAATTCTGTTGAAACTCCGCCGCCACAGCCTTAAACGTGCGCGCAAAGGCTTCTTTGATCAATCCATCCAACTCGGCAATGATCTCACGCAAATCACTTTCGGCTTTCCTCAGATCTTCCATTTGAGTATACAAGTAATCATAACGCGCCTTTAGTTCCTGATATTCCTTTAGCAGATCCGGCGAAATCGTCCCGATCCGTTTCAATTGACTGCGATAGCGGGAGATGCTTTCTTCTAAATCCGGGGGTAACTGTTGCAATGCTGGCAGTTCCGCCACCAAACCATTAAGCGGTAAGGGTTCTTGCCCGGCAACAGTTTCGATATAAGTGAATGACACCAGCCCTAAATCCTCTTCGATACGTCGTTGTAGCGTGGCTAAGGCCTCTTCATCCCGCATATGCTCTAGTTGCGCCTGTTGAAACTGCTTTTCTAATAACGCCAATTGCTGTTGCTGGGCGCGCCATTCTCCCATCACTTGTTCCTGCTCAACCTGCAGGCGACGCTGCTCAACCTCTAGCGGCAAAATGGATCCGCGCAAATCTGTTTCGGCTTGTAACAACTCCTGATACTGCTGGCGTAGAAGGACAATCTCGCGCTCCAAACCAGTAAACATTCCCTGGGCTTGGATAGTTTTCTCATTCAGGTCTTTTAGACGGCCTTCGGTGCGCTGTAAGGCATGTTGATAGTCACTAAGACGTTGGGCTAGGTAATTCAAACGCTGGGTCGCCATTCGTTCAACCGAACGCCAATGCGCAATTTGATCTTTGATGGTACCAACCGCTAATGCTTCAATCGCCTCATTTACTTGCTCTAACTGCTTGTGTAGGGTGTTTAATTCGGTTTGAGCGGCTTGAGAATGTTTTTCAAGAGCATCTATTTGTTGCTCAATGACATTCCGCTGTGCTTCACCCTGACGGAGAGTTTCCTCGATCCGCCGCAAATCCTCTTCTTGGCGCCGTATGCGCCCAAGCATCCCATCCTGCTCACGCCGCCGTTGTTCAAGTTCCCCTCGCTGGCGTTTATACTCGCGCTCTTTCCCTACCCGTTCATTCTCCAATTGGGCCAGATCATTCTCGGTAACCTGCTTTTCGCTGCGCAACTGCCCTAACTTCTGCTCCAAACGACGTAGTGTTTCCCTTAACTCTTGTTGACGGCGGTTACGGGTTACCAAACTGACGCGCCGATCCAAACCCGCGATGATCACGCCATCACCACTAAAAACTTCACCTTGCAGCGTTACTAACCGCTCCCCCGGAGAAAGCCTGCTCAATAATCGCTGAGCATCCCTGCGATGACGAACAACCCAAGTCGTACCTAATAGCGCTTGGATTACCCCTTGAACTGCCTCCGACGCTTGCACAAAATCGGTAGCCCGGCCTAAACAGGCTTCGTCCTGAAGAGCCAGAGATTCGGGCTTGTGGTGGAAATCTTGATTCATCAAAAAAATAGCCCGACCGCGATCATCCCCTTCTAGAAAGGACAAAAGATCTTCAATTGAGCGTGGGTTTTCTAAAACCAAGCCTTCAATCCGTTCACCCAAGGCGGCCGCAATCGCACGCTCATATTCCGGTGAAACGCTCAACGCTTGGCTCAACCGCTGCACCCGCACGTCAATCTGTCCGTTCTGTACTGCTTGAAGGACAGCCCGCGTCCCTTGACTAAAACCCTCCAGAGCAGCCTCGGCTTGTTCGATAACCGCCAATTCCGCCTGGGCTTTTAACATGGCGGCCTCAACGGCATCTTGTTCCTTTTGAAGTTGCCTCAAGCGCTCACGATTCGCTTCTAATTGTTGTGAAAGGGATCCTAATTCAGATGAAAGTTGCCGGCCTCTCGCTTCCAAGGCCTCTATGGCTTGTCTTTTTTGGGTCAGTTGATTTTTAGCCTCCTCAAGGACGCGTACCAGTTCCTCTTTTTGGCGACCGGCGCGTCTCATTTGCTCGTCCAATTCTCTTAACCGCCGCTGATGCGACTCACGCTCAACACCGTAAGCCATATGACGCTTTTCCAGATTTAGGATTGCGGCTTGGAGTTCGGATTTTCGAGCAATCAACGCCTGCTCTTCGGATGACCGGGTTTCTAATTGCTGAGTTAAGGCACGAATTTCACGCTGAGCACCGTTTACCTCGACTTGCACCTGTTCACGCTCACGCTCCACGGTTGCGATTTGAACCTGGATTTCGGTACGTTCGGTTTCTAAGCGCTCATGTTCTACACCCGCGTTCTGCTGTTGTACTAATAAAGCCGCCCGGCGTTCTTCCATCACGGCTATTTGACGTTCTATCTGAGCCTTCTGGCGCTCCAGATTTTGTTCCTGCTCTTTTAGCGCCTCAATCCGGCTAACTACATCGGTCAGATTCTCGCGTATTTCTTTAAGCCGAATCTCCAACCCCTCTACCCGTGCACGTTGGTCGCTCAGGCGTTGCTCGATCTTCTTAACCGCTTCCCGAGAATGGACAACCCTTTGTTGGCTCTGATACCAATGGTAGCCATACCATTCTCTTAAGAGAAGTTTCAAGTCTGCGGAAATGCGTTCGTATTCTTGGGCCCGCTGAGCCTGCCGTTCAAGGCTCTTTACCCGCGGCTCTAGTTCGGCCAAGACATCCTGCACCCGTTCAAGGTTACGTCGAGTAGCATCCAGCCGGTTTAAAGCCTCCTCACGGCGAATGCGATAGAGTCCAACACCAGCGGCTTCCTCAAAAAACCGTCGTCGCTCTTCAGGGCGTAGTGAAAGCGCGGCATCAATTAATCCCTGACCAATGATCGTGTAGGTTCGTTCCGAAAGGCCCGCGCGTGAGAGTAGTTCCGTGATCTCTTTAAGACGCACGCGCTGACCGTTTAACAAGTACTCATTCTGACCATCGCGATAAGCCCGCCGGGTGATGCTTACCTCATTAAATTCAAGAGGTAGCCATTGATCCTCATTATCAAAAACAATGGTCGCCATCGCCATGCCGGCCCGTGGACGGTGTTCTGAGCCGGAAAAGATCATATCCTCGGTCTTGCGAGCACGCAGTAGCGAGAAGGATTGCTCGCCCAACACCCATCGAATCGCATCTGCGATGTTCGATTTGCCCGAGCCATTCGGTCCTACAATCGCAGTAATCCGTCCGGGGAATTCAAAAAGAATGCGCGAGGCGAACGTTTTATACCCCTGTAGTTCCAGGGATTTTAGCCGACTTGCCATATGCGGCACCTCACCCTCTCACAGCATAGTCTCTGGGACAATACCCAGGCGTCGGATCGCATCGCGGGCTGCCGATTTTGTTGCCGCATGCTTGCTCGATCCGCTCCCCCATCCACACACTTTGCCATTGATCAAGACCTCGACCTCAAACACTTTGGCGTGTTCCGGGCCGTACACATTGCGGGTGATATAGCGCGGGGCAGCCAACCCTTGGGACTGCGCCCATTCCTGTAACAGGCTCTTGGGATCTTCCACACGGTAATGCAGAAGCACATCCTCGGCAGCTTCTTCCAAAAATGGGGTCAAAAACGCCTCGACGGCTTCAAGCCCCTGATCGAGATAGATGGCTCCGATTAGGGCTTCGAACGTGTCACACAACAGTGAAGGGCGATCCCGCCCTCCGGCTTGGGCTTCGCCGCGCCCGAGCCGCAGTGCTCGACCCAGGCCAATCCGCCGCGCAAACTCGGCCAGTTGCTCGGTATGCACCAACGCTGACCGCATACGAGTCAGATCGCCCTCGGGCATTTCGGGATAGCGATGATAGAGCCACACCGCCACCAGAAAATCCAACACTGCATCCCCCAAGAACTCCAAACGCTCATTATCCTCAATGGCTTCGGGATGCTCATTGAGATAAGAGCGATGAGTAAGTGCGCGGCTTAAGAGCAGCCAATCCTTAAATTTTAGTCCCAGGCGATTCGCTAGTTCCTGAGGAGATTCGACCTTCTCTACAGGTATTTCGCTTCCCACGTTTATCCTCCTGCCAGGAACCCGAGAAGCGCAATCCCCTTACCCCATGCAGGTAAGCGATTTGCGTTCCTCCGGTTCCGGTAATTTCAAGCGCCATATTTTAATCCTGAACCGGTTATCACTAGAACAATCGGTTCCGGCAACTTTCCATACAACCGCTCTAGCGCGGCCCAAACCAGTGCGCTCGTTGGTTCCACATACACACCCTGATGCGCCAGGGTAATAAAGGCACGTTCAATCTCGGACTCCTCAATCGCCACAAAGGTGCCACAATCGGGAGGAATTTCTCGTAATAGGGCCTCCAAACGCACCGGTTGGCGCACCCGAACCCCTTCTGCCAGCGTTGGACGTTCTTCCACCGTCAACTCGTGCACCCTCTTCCGATTTTGAAATGCGCTCACCACTGGCGCGCACGCCGCGGCCTGCACACCCACAAAATAGGGGGGGCGAGAGATCACGCCACTTTGTTCAAGCGACTGGAAACCCCGCACGATCCCGAGCAAGAGGCCACCGTGTCCCACCGGTGCTATAACCGTTCCTGGCGCCCGTTGTCCTAGTTGTTCCCATATCTCATAGGCGATTGTAGCAATACCAGGCAAGCCAAAAGGTAAATAGGCATGACTGGCATAAACCGCCCCCCGCTGAACGGCTTCCAGCACCGCTTGTGCCGCCGCCGACCGTGGGCCTGGGACCCGCACCAAGGTTGCTCCATAGCGTTCGATTTGCAATCGTTTCGGGCCAGAGGCACTTTCCGGCACATACACCACAGCGCGCAAACCCGCTCGGGCCGCATAAGCCGCAAACGAAGCCCCCGCATTACCGGAAGAATCCTCTACGGCCTCCTTCACACCTCGCGCCAACAACCAACTGACCAAAACAGCAGTACCGCGATCTTTGTACGAACCGCTAGGGTTAAGGGACTCTAGTTTGAGATAGACCTTGTCCCCAGCATAAGGCAAGGGCACTAAAGGCGTATTCCCTTCTCCCAGCCAGAGCACCTCAGCCGTGGAAGGTAAGGCTAGGGTTGACCAATATCGCCAAAGGCCCGGGAAACCACCGCGAAAATCATGGGGACTGAAAACCGGAGGCGTATCGTAATCGTAAACTCCACCGCAATGTAAGCAACGGTAAGGTACTCCCTCATCCGGATATGGCACACCGCAGTGGGTACATACAACGCGCCCCATTACCCTACTCCCCCCGCCTGGGATGGTAATGCCCTTCTACCCAGGTTTCACCCCGCGGCCCGATCTCTTTCTTCCAAACCGGGACAATCTCTTTCAAACGATCAATGCCGTAGCGCGCAGCCTCGAACACCCCCATATCTCGGTGGGCTGCTGCACACGCAATGGCTACGGTTGGACTGCCGGCTTCAAGATGCCCGATACGTTGTACCAGGGCAATCCCCTCTACTTCAGGCCAACGCTGCCGAATTTCATCCGCAATCTGGCGCATTTTGGCTTCGGCCATGGGGACATAGGCTTCATATTCCAGGGCTATCGTCTGATGTGGCTCCCCTCGCTTCGTTTCTCCACGCACGATTCCGGTGAACACACACACAGCCCCGGTGGTGGGCTGGACAATTTGGGCAACCAAAGCGTCCAAATCCAAAGCGGCATCCGTTACCGCCACAATTGTTGGCCCCGCACCCCCGCTTACCGGCGGAAAGAGGGCCACTTCGGCTTTATCCTCCAAAACATCCTCATCACTGGCGAAAACCTGATTTACGGCCACAATGACGTTGTCCAATCGTTGCCCCAGTTCCGGAAAGCGAGACTTAAGGGTTTGTTTTAGGTCTCGCACCCGAGATCCTGAAGGAAGATCAAGAGCCAAGTGATTGGTGCCGGCAATCTCACGCAAATGGGCAAAGAGAAGAATCTTCAGACCAATCAAAGAAGTCCTTTCCGGCAGAGGATCACTCATTGATGACATCACCGCTTTGCCCACCGTGTTTTTCAACCAGTCGGATATTCGTAATTTGAGCGGTTTTCTCAACCGCTTTCACCATATCATAAACGGTTAAAGCGCTAACTGCTACGGCTGTCAACGCTTCCATTTCCACACCAGTCTTGGCTGTGGTACGCGCTGTTGCCGTTATCACCACGCCGGGAAGCGCATCTTCCAAGGTCAGGTTGACTTCTACCTGATGAAGAGGGAGCGGATGGCAAAGCGGGATCAAATCCGCGGTCCGTTTAGCCGCCATGATCCCCGCAATTTGGGCCACGGTGAGCACATCCCCTTTCTTCATTAATCCCTGTCGGATCAGAGCCAAAGTTTCAGGGTTTAGCCTCACCTCGCCCTTGGCTATGGCGATCCGCAATGTTTCGGGCTTGGCGGAAACATCCACCATCCGCGCCCGTCCTTGGTCGTCCAGGTGCGTCAGTGATTTCTCATTCATATGCTCTAATTATACAACTCTATTCAGCGAGAACCCCCAAGTCAATCATTCCTCTCGCCTTAGCGAACTTCACTTAATAGCTACCTGAAACCACCTGCTTCCTAACGTGGCGTATAGATATTTAGGGGTCATTAACATCAATTATAAAGAGATTACGACCTGCTACCCTCCAATAATCGAGTAGCAGTGAACCGATCCGTGATCAGGATATTAATCAGCCCTCCTCTTAGCGCTCCTCGTATAGCCTCAACTTTCCGTCTCCCCCCCGCAATTCCAACAGCGCGTCTAACTTGCCTTAATTGTTCTAGGCTCATTCCTACAACGCGCTTTTCAAATGGACTATCTACTGGCTGCCCCTTGCAATCAAAGAAACGGAGCAAAATATCTCCCACTGCCCCCATTGCTCGTAAATTTTCAAGTTCTTTCTCAGTAAAAACATTTCCACTGCGGGCTAACAATGACGAGGGCTTTACCTCACCAATCCCCACTAATGCTAACGTCACTTCTTCCATCAGTTTCATTGTGGCTTGGACAAACGGGTCGCTCAAGATGACGTTCAGGCTTTCTGCGGAACCCACAACACCTGGTGCAGGCAAATAAACTGCTTCTCCATGGACGAGTTGCGCCAGACGACTGACCAAGCGAGTAGCATGGGTCTCAGCCGATGGGTTGCCAATCCCACCTAGGATTTGTACCACTTTTACTTTCCTAAGACCGGGGATATCACGCATGGCATCTACCATAGCCAACAAGGTGGCGCTCCATGACGATATGCCTATAATCTCATTGGAACGCAAGGTGGTTTCTAAGTAATAAGCGGCCGCTGAACCGATATCTCTCAAAATAATTTCATCATCATCTAACATCGCATCGGCGACAACTACATCTTTTAAGTCAAAAGCCTCAGCAAGCCGTTCTTCCAATTCGGTGTAAACGCCATTCGGAGGCGTAACAATGGTACGTACAATGCGCAAAGCCTGAGCACGTTTTAACAAGCGGCTAACTGAAGGCTGAGATAATCCAAGAAACTCGGCAATCTCCGCTTGGCGCATATTATGCTCGTAATATAAACGAGCCACTTTCGTGATTAGGCGCAACTCGTCCGTTTGTGTCATCGATTCAACTCGAACAAGTTAATGCTTAAGTGTGATTATATACATCCCAGCCGAGATAGGTTTCGAAAGCCTCGTCCAAAACATCAGGTACATTTCCTAATGTAATCGCCACATGATGTTCAAACCCATTCTTGCAAACGTATGCAAGTAATGCTTGGAGGTTCTTTACATATGCCACTGCACGTTGACCAAACGTATCCAAAGGATCATCAGTAAGTTCTCCAGACCCAACATAGGCTCGAATCAAGCCGTCAACATCATCTGTACTAACCCTGGCAAACGTAAAAGGACCAGACTTCGCCCGTCCACTCATTGCCCCAAAAGTGTTCTCTTCACCTAACGTAGTACCCAGAATGGGAGCGGTTCTGATCTCCAAATCGGGGGTGAATGTCTTTGCCCAATTTCCACAATGGAAGAGCACACACCGATCTGGATCGTCGCCATAATTGTTGTTCCAATCCACAAGTGCCGCCGGGTTCCCAGAGGCTAATTGCAGGACATACATTGAGAGCACACCCGTTACATCGGTTTCACAGGCTGAAGGCATCAAGCGCTCACTCATCATGCTCATCAACGTACAAGCATTAACTCCATAATTTAACTGCAGAGAAGACCAACATTGAATAGCAGTGGCATTAATATCGTTGTCTTGCATCCATTTCTCTATGACCACTGCCAACTTAGCCATCCGCAACATAGATTCAGTGGGTACTAAATCGTGTTTAGCATAGCCTCTTATCTCCTCGATCTTCGCCTTTACTTTCGGGTCCTCATCCGAAAGCCGCTTTGCCCATCCAAATACCTCTGAGAGGTCAAGCGTTGTAACCGAAACGCCGCTCGATTGCAATAGCTTTTCGCTATAGCGCACCGTATTGAACGCACCCGGACGAGCACCAATGGCACCTAAGCGAGCCGTGCGTACACCATTAACGACACGACATACACCAATAAATCGCTTGAGATCCTCCCTAAAATCATCACTGAGAAGATGAACCGTGTGTAATCGTGTAAGGCTAAACGGATAGCCGTATTGGCGTAAGTTATTGCAGACCGAGATCTTGCCACAGAAAGCATCTCGGCGGCTTTCAACATTAAAGGATCTTAGGTCATCTGGATAAGCTTGCACCAGAATCGGCACATTCAATCCGGAGAGTTTTATTGTATCGGCAACCCCTTTTTCATCGCCAAAATTCGGCAAAACCACCAGTATCCCCTCAATTTGATCGCGATATTTCTTAAATAACTCAGCACAAGCCTTAGCATGCTCATACGTTTCTACCGAGCCCAATTTAGTTTCGCGCTCTTCAAGCATGATCGGATTGATTTCAAATTCTGAACACAGCTGTAGAACATGTTGACGAGCTTCGGAAATCAAGTGATCGGGAAAGAAATCTCGATTGCCTAAAATGATACCCAAAGTTGTCATAGCCATGGCGTGCTCCTTAAAAATCGCTCAATAGAATTGTGCTTTTTTCAATGATGGGGCTACAGATTATGTAGCCCCATCATGTTTGATCACTTAGGACTCAGAGTTCATTGCCTCGATGACATTACTGTGATGGAGGTGTCGGGCACGGTCCGGTTTCCCCGGTGGGAGCGAACTGCTTATAATGGCAGGCATTTTCAGGCGTGATAAGCACCATATCAATGGATTGTTTCTCCGGTTTGCCGGTGCTCCCGGTGCGAATATAGAGATCCGCCTGGATTGCCGCTTGTGTGGCCATTTCGGCTACCGGTTGCAGAGAAGTAGCCTTGAGTTCGCCCTTCATAATGGACTGGATAGCGTCGTCTGACCCATCGAAGCCCACCACAATGACATCCTTGCGCCCAGCCGCCAGCAATGCAGCTTGCGCTCCAAGAGCCATCGTGTCGTTCCCGCAGATCACACCCTTGATATCGGGATGAGCCTGCAAAATGGTCTCCATCACCGAGTAAGCCTCTGTCTGGCTCCAATTTGCAGTTTGTTGGGCTACCATCTTCATTTTGGGATACTGGTCAATAACGTCATGGTAACCTTGCGAGCGAATGTGGGCATTAGTGTCGGTATCGCGGCCCGTCAGCTCCACATAGTTTCCTTCCTCGCCCATGAGTTTCACAAAGTACTCTGCCAAGATGGTAGCGCCCTGATAGTTATTGGAAACGATTTGGGCTACAGCTACCCCTTCCTTGGTGATTTCGCGATCCACCAAAAACGAAGGGATACCGGCGTCTTTAGCCTTCTGCACAGCTGCCACCGTTGCGTCCGCTCCCGCATTATCGAGAATAATGGCAGCTGCTTTCTTGGCGATACAACTCTCAATCAGTTGCATTTGCTTATTGGCATCGTCATCGTGCACCAATTTGAGGGTCTCATATCCAAGTTCCTCAGCCTTCTTAGCGGCAATCTCTTGCATGGCGCCGAAGAAGGGGTTCTCAACGGGGGGCACAATCACACAAATCAGTTTCTTGCCACTGGGCTGAGCCTCACTTTGGGATGGAGGTTGAGTGGGTTGTTGCTGCTCAACTGCCTTAGTTGCGGGCGCCTGGGTAGCTGGTTGCGTAGGTGTACAGGCACTAATGATCATCGCCAGCACGACCAGTAGCCCAACAATACTGAACAATTTGGTTTTCATTTCTTCCTCCTCACTTTTGAGATTCAGGATAGTTTTGTGAAAAAGCAACAATTTGTTCTGTTGTTTAGGCTTAATCCTCACCTCCTCCTTCACAGTATTGCCAATCGTTTCCCTAATCTTCAGGGGTTGATTGACGAGAAGTAGACGCACCGATCTCTTGCTGCTGCTGCAACGCGATTCGCTCCTGCATTCGTGCCTGAGCCTGATCAATAATCACAGCCAGTACAATTACGGCCCCTTTAATCACCTTCTGCCAAAACGATGACACCCCTAACATAACCAGCCCATCCCCCAAGACGCCGATCACAAAAGCACCTATTAATGTGCCACCGATGCCTCCTCGCCCCCCTGCCAATGATGTGCCACCTAACACAACTGCTGCAATGGCATTTAACTCATAGGTTTCTCCAGTTGCGGGATGAGCAGCTACTAATTCCGAAGCAATGATCAATCCCACCATTGCTGAACAGAAGCCGCTAATCATATAAACAATGGCTTTAGTGGGATTCACCCGGACACCTGATAATTCTGCGGCTCGTTCATTTCCCCCTATGGCATATACATGACGCCCAAAAGGAAGGCGGGTCGTAACAAACCAGGCAATTAGGGCAAAGACCGCCATAATCCAGATGGAATAACTGATGCCGAGGAAGCTGCCGGCACCCAACCGCTCGAAGCCTGTATTCCCAAACTCCGGGCGTCCAACGATATTGGCAAAGGTGTAACCGTTATTCCGCAAACCCGCAAAACCGCGCGCCACATAGAGCATTCCCAATGTAGCAATAAATGGAGCAACGCGAAACCGAGTAATTACTAAACCATTGATGGCCCCCATCAATGTTCCTGCAATAAGGGAAATTATGATAATTGTCCATGTATGCGGATAAATAATAACCCCCAGAAAGTCAAGGCGAATACCCTCATTGATCAAACCACCTGCAATCATAGCCGTAAGACCCACGATCGAGCCCACGGACAGATCAATGCCACCCGTTAGAATCACAAAAGTCATTCCAATCGCCAATAAAGCATTTTGGGCTACGTGCTTTGACATGATGACCATGTTTTGGGCACTTAAAAACTGAGGCGAGAGAATAGAAAAAATTAACACCACTAATATCAAAGCAATGAACGCCCGCCCATACATCAAAAATTGAAGCAGATCAGTCCGACTAATGCGATGGGATTTTTGAACAGGAGAAGCCTTCACGGTAGTCATCTAGTGTTCCCTTCCATTCTTTTGATGATGATTTTCGTTTTTATGGTTGTTGGCAGTATGCCCAACAAAAGAAGCGGCAACCAGTTTCTCTTCAGTGGCTTCCTCACGTCGAAATTCTCCAGTGATTTCTCCCTTGGACATCACAATAATTCGATCAGAAATAGCCAGGATTTCTTTTAATTCCGAGGAAATGAAGATGATGCCAAATCCTTGCCTTGCCAAACGATTAACGATTTCGAAAATCTCTGCCTTGGCACCCACATCAATTCCACGAGTCGGCTCATCCAGGATTAATATCTTTGGAGTGGTCAATAATCCTTTTGCAAAAACCACTTTCTGTTGATTTCCTCCACTAAGTGACGTAATGGGTTGAGATGGATTGGCCACCCGAATAGAGAGATCATGTATCAAATCACGGACTGCTTTCCCTTCTTTCCTCCGCACCAAAAAGAACCGGTTCAAATATCTTTGCAGGCTTGCTAATAACATGTTGTGAGCCACTGAGAGCGTTGGCACCAATCCATCCCGTTGGCGATCTTCCGGAACCAAGACAATTCCGGCCGCCAGCCGTTCCGAAACAGAGTTTGACTTTAGTTCTTTTCCATTGAGGTAAATTCGTCCGGTAGCCTCCGGTCGGCGACCAGCCAAGCAATCTGCCATGTCTGATCTGCCTGCGCCCAAGAGTCCATAGAAGCCTAAAATTTCACCTGCCCTCAATTCAAACGAAATGTGATCAAGTAAATAACCGCCCCCTACTCGAGGAAGGGTAAGATCCTCAACTCGCAACAACACATCGCCTTTTTGATGTTCCTCTCTTGCAAAGACACTGGAGAGACTCCGGCCCACCATGCGCTCCACAATCCACGGAACATCTATTCCTTCAATTGGCGCATGGGCAACAACACGCCCATCTCTCAATACCGTGATGTAATCACCAATTTGTAATAACTCTTCTAGTTTATGGGAAATATAAACAATAGACACGCCCTGGGCCTTTAACTCTCGGATAACACGAAACAACACTTCCACCTCTGCTGCGCTGAGGGCAGAAGTGGGTTCATCCATAATCAGTACACGCACCTTCTGAGCCAATGCTTTTGCGATCTCAACAATTTGCTGCTGACCAATACGTAAATCGCTAACCAGCGTATCCGGATCAATAGAATGCTCTAGCCGCTTCATTAACTGCAACACAATTTTCCGCTGGGTTCTTCTATCAATTGACCCCCACCCGCGAATTTCGCGAGCCAAAAAGATGTTATCCATGACGCTCATATTGGGACATAGATTGAGTTCTTGGTAAATAATGCCAATGCCATAATGAGTCGCGTCCAACGGGTTGCGCAGCCGAATCTCTTTTCCCTCTAGAAGGATTCGTCCCTGGGTTGGTTGCTCAGCACCGGCTAGGATCTTCATCAAAGTGGACTTACCAGCGCCATTTTCACCAACGAGGACATTGACTTTTCCCTCGTAGACGTCAAAGGTTACATGGTCTAGCGCCAAAGTTCCGGGGAACACTTTAGTGATATTTTCGGCACGCAGAACAACCTTATCACCGATTGCCATTGAACCCATCGCAGTAGAGGAAAATGTGCTAGTCAGGCTCATCCTTTGTGCTCCATGTGTCACTCTAGTTCGATTCGCACCGGCACAATGCTTACTTTACTTAGATCAATAGTGATTAGATTGAAGGTTCGAATCGTGAATGCCCCGTAGAACTTTAGGCGCTTTCCCTTCAACGTTTCTTTATCAATGGGTTGCAGAACTTCATTAACGATTCGCTTGTTAATTTCGGATGCCACTTTTCCGTACTGGGTTTGATCCTTAAAGTCGCCAAAGTTAATGAACCCTACGCCATCACGAACTGAGGTCTCATCACTGGGTATGCGAGGACCAATGTACAAAAGCACCTGTATCGGGCCTTCATAGCCATCCAGTTTTATCTCGGCAATCCCCGCACTCTTACTTGTATCAACAGATAAAACCTCACCTTCCCCTTTCACAACATAAACATGAGCCTCGCCCACGGTGATTAGACCATACTCTTTGGCCACTGGGATAAGGTCTTCTTTTGACGCTTTTCCATCTTCTCCAACCTTGAATTGACTCAAAACGGTTGAGAGATCTACTGCTTTATCGGTAATAGCGGGGATAATTTTGCTAGTCCAAATTCCATCCACATAGGAGACTGCATCAAAGGCCTCGCTTTGCTTAACTTCCTCCACCTTCTCGATAGGCACTACGGTAAAAGCAAATGGCCACACGATATACCCCAATCCAACAACTGCGCATAAGATTAGAACAGTGATCCAAGTTTTTTTCATAAAAACACCCTCTTGAACAAGATCATTCAAAGCAATGTGCGCTGGACCGCCTCTTTCCAACCAGAATACAACCGCTCCCGTTGTACCTCAGATATTTGAGGAACAAAATGTTCCTGTTGACGTGAAAGCGTCTGAATGTCTGCCTCTGTCTCCCACATTCCAACGGCTAAACCCGCCAAGTAAGCCGCACCAAGCGCTGAGATATCGGTAGAGTCGTTGCGGACCACTGGCCAGCCTAATATATCTGCTTGAAATTGCATAAGAAAATCATTGCGGCTTCCACCGCCGTCAGCCAGTAGTTGAGGTGATGTCAAGCCAGCTTCTTTGGTCATAAGGTCAAAAACATCACGCACCTGATAAGCAATCGCCTCAAGGGCTGCTCGAGCAAGATGAGCGGGCCCCGCTCCTCGCGTCAGTCCACAAATTAACCCCCGTGCTTCTGCCTTCCAATAAGGAGCGCCTAAGCCGACAAAAGCAGGAACTAGATAGACCCCTTCATTACTTTCCACCTGTTTGGCAAGTATTTCAATTTCGCTGGCGTCACTTTTTCCTAATAATTGACCCACCCATTGAACTGCCGCGCCAGTAGCATAAATATTGCCTTCTAATGCGTACACGATGGACCCTGGACGCGCCCAAGCGATAGTTGTAGAAAGCCCGTTATTTGAAATTTGGACACGGTCTATCGGTGTCATTAGCGAGGTGCCCGTTCCGTAAGTGGCCTTGATCGCCCCGATTTGGAAATTAGCATGCCCAAATAGCGCCGCATGCGAATCGCCAATTAGAGCAGCAATAGGTATGCCCCCCGGAATCTCTCCCTGGCTTACTGTTACGCCGTAAATTTGACCAGAAGGCATCACTTCAGGAAGCGCAACTTGTGGGATACCGAAAAGATCTAAAATATGCTCATCCCAACTTAGAGTATTGAGGTTAAATAACTGTGTACGTGAGGCGTTGGTATAGTCGCATGAAAAAGCATGACCACCGGTTAGATTCCATAGAATCCAGCTGTCTACAGTTCCAAGACAAATCTCCCCCCTCTCGGCTCTAGAACGTCCATTCGGAATGTGATCCAATAACCATTGCATCTTTCCACCAGAGAACATTGGATCAATAGTCAAACCCGTTCGCTCCCGAACAAATGGCTCGTGCCCGGCTTGAATGAGAGAATTACAAATAGGTGTAGACCGGCGACATTGCCATACCACTGCCGGCCCCAAGGGTTTACCACTGCTTCGTTCCCACACCACCGTTGTTTCGCGCTGATTCGTGACTGCAATTGCGACAATATCACCTAATGCCTTTCTCACACAGTCGCTAATGGCACAATAAGTTGTCTCCCACAACTCCAAAGGATCTTGCTCCACCCAACCCGGTTGGGGGTAAAAGATTTTAGGGGCGTAACTGGCTCGGGCTACAATTTGGCCTTGCCGATTAACTAAGACTGCCTTCGTGTTGGTGGTGCCTTGATCAATTGCCAGGAGGAGTGGGTTCTTCATAACTCATCCATTTCTCAAGAAGATGGTGCCTAAGGGATTGAACATCAAAAATTCTGATTTCAATTAGCAAGCGATTCTGAATCTAAGGGTTTACCAACTCGTTTAGAAATAGAATACATAGAATGAGGTGAACTCTCTAATAGATCTACCGCCGTCTTTACTAAACCTTCAGGGGTAATGCCATAATGATTGAAAATCTCAGCCTGATTGCCTGTAACCGTATAATCATCAGGAAAGCCTACACGCTTAAACGGACGGAAAATACCTGCCTCCATAAGCACAGAGGCCACTGTGCTACCTAATCCCCCATAAATACTATGCTCTTCCACACTTATAATAGCCCGAGAAGATAAAGCAAACTCAAGTAGCGTTTGAACATCAAAAGGTCGCAAGGTGTGAAAACTGACTACACCACAGGAGATCCCCCTTTCTTCGAGAAGAAAACTGGCTAGGACAGCCGGCGCAACAGCTTCACCTATGGCGATGAATGTTACGTCACTGCCTTCTCTAATTGGCAATGCTTTTCCAATTTCGAAGGCAGTTTTGGGGTGATGAAGATGATAAACCGGTCGCTTGCCAAAACGAAGATAAAGGGGGCGATTGTAATCTGCAGCGGCAAGGATCGCTTGCTCAGCCTCTAAATTATCCGCTGGAACCACAATATCAATGTTATGGATAGCCTGTAAAGCAGCCAGATCGTGCAACGAGTGATGGGTGCTACCCAACGCACCATAAGAAACGCCGGCACTGATTCCGATCAATCGTACTGGATGATCTGAATATGCCACATCATTCTTGATCTGTTCCAACGCTCGAGCCGTAAGGAAACAAGCCGGAGAAAAAGCAAAGACCTTTTTTCCTGTAGACGCCAAACCAGCCGCGATTCCCACCAGGTTCTGTTCCGCAATCCCCACTTCGACAAGTTGAGCAGGGAGTTCCCTTCCGAAATTGGTCATCTTAGCCGAGCCTCGCGAATCACCCGTTACCACCAATATCTCCGGATCACGACGAGCAAGACTTAACAATGTTTCGGCAACGACGTCTTGATTAGGTCTTCCCATTTCCAAAGTTTTCATTTCGTCCCATTCTCCACCAATTGATTTTCAAGCCAATCCAATTCTTGCATTGCCTGTAAAAACTCCTGATCATCCGGCACACGATGATGCCAGGAAGCATTGTTTTCCATAAAACTTACCCCCTTGCCTTTAACCGTGTTCGCCAAAATCAAACTGGGCTTTCCCATCTCAAACGGCACTTGATCAAAAACCCCAATCAGGTCGGGAATGCTATTGCCGTCAACGGAACGGACGGCAAACCCGAATGCCTTAAACTTCTCCTCCAAGGGTTCTAAACGCATGACTTCTTCTGTTGGTCCGGTAATCTGAAGACCGTTGCGGTCTACAATGACAACCAAATTATCCAATTGGTAATGGGCGGCACTCATGCACGCTTCCCACACCGATCCTTCAGTAAGTTCTCCATCTCCCAATAGAGTAAAGACTCGATACTGGTGGCTACTCTTTTTCGCTGCCAACGCCATTCCCACAGCTACCGATAGACCATGTCCTAGTGCCCCCGTGTTCTGTTCAATCCCTGGAACTTTACGCGTGGGATGCCCAATCAAGCGTGACTTATATCTTTCGAAGGTATAAAGTTCATCATAGGGTAGAAAACCTCGGTCTGCTAATACGACGTATAATGCCTCCACTGAATGGCCTTTTGAATGAATATAGCGATCTCGCTTTGGATCTCCAGGATTCTGAGGATCAACATTCAGCACATAATTGTAGAGTACATTCAGAATATCAATACAGGAAAGGCTCCCACCAGTATGCCCCGAATTCGCATGCTTGATCATTGAAAGAATGGTCTTTCTATAACGCACTGACTTTATTTCTAACTCGTGGACCAGGGAAGGAAGATAGGTTCGACTCATAATTTACCCGCAACGAGGAAGATATTTATTCTGCCATTGATTTTTTATTCTCTATGCAAATCTAGTGCTTCCAATTCTTTGCGTCAACAGGGATCGAATAATAATACCAAAATGAATATTTATTCAATCCCAACCCACACCCGTTATTTCTTTACCTCAACCAACGGCTGGTTAAAAATGCTATAATCCCACCTGCCATGACCGCTTCTGTGATCCACCCTGGTGCGTCCTACACGGTTGTCACCGATGTGTTCCAAGGGCCGCTTGACCTCTTACTCTATCTCATCGAGCGTGCCGAACTTGATATCACCCGCCTCTCACTAGCCCAAGTCACTGATCAATATCTTGAACACCTTAAACACCTTGAGAACCGTGATCCCGAGGAAGTTTCGGCCTTCCTGGTTATCGCCGCACGTTTACTTCAAATCAAATCAGCCGCACTCCTTCCCCATCCTCCCTCAAGCCAAGAAACCGCCCTTTCCTCTGAGGAATCACCCACCAATGAAGATGATCTGGTGGAACAATTAAAACGCTATAAGCGCTTCAAAGAAGCCGCGGAATACTTACACCACCGCGAGAATCAAAACCTACGCACCTATACCCGGAGCGCTCCCCCCTTACTTCGCCAACTCAATCTAAAACCCCACCTGGAAGGTCTTTCCCTTGAAGAACTGATTCTCGCCGCACGTAATGCCCTGATTCAGCGCGCCTCACCTGAAGCGCTCGAGAAAACGGTCATGCTCCCTCGGATCACCATTCGTCAGAAAATCACCCACTTGCTGCAGACCCTGCGTCAAATTCCCCGCGTCACCTTCCGTCGTCTTCTAGGACAACGAACCACCCGCACCGAGGTTGTGGTCACATTCTTGGCCATGCTGGAACTCATCAAACAGCGCCTGGTGGTCGCTCATCAGCCCACCCTCTTTGCCGAGATCGAAGTAGAGGCAACGGGTGAACTTCCTGACGAGCCATCTCTAACCTTGGAATTCGAGGATTAAACCTATCCAATGCGCGTTACCCGTTCGCTAATTTCGTCTAATTTGGCCACCTCTTCATCCGAAAGCCGCCACCCCAATGCCCCTAAATTCTGCTCAGCCTGAGCACGATTTTTCACTCCGGGGATCGGCAACGCTCCCTTACATATGACCCAATTCAACGCCACCTGCGCAGGTGTCCGTCCACCATGGGCAGCCCCAATATCTCGAAGTGCCTGTATCAAGGGCTGAACTCTCTTTAAGTATTGGCGATTATAGCGCCGTCCTCGAAAACCTTGAGGTGGGTTTTCCGGCGTGTATTTGCCGGTCAATACTCCCATCGCCAACGGGCTGTACGCGATCAATGTGATCCCCAAATCACGGCATGCTTGCATAACTCCATTCTGCTCGACGCTTCGATCCAGTAAATGATATTCCACCTGATTCGAGGCCAAGGGGATACCATGACGGGTCAGCGCTTCATAAGCGCGCATCATTTGATCGTAATTGTAATTAGAAACGCCCACCGCCAGCGTCCACCCACGCTGAACGGCCTCGATCATGGCTTCCATCCAAACCTCAATTCGCACCGGTGGCAATGGCCAATGGATCTGATAGAGATCAACCTGTTCTCGCCGTAAACGCCGCAGGCTGTTTTGGAGTGCACGCAGTAAATCCCGTCGGCTCAACCGCCACGGATAAGGCATAAATTTTGTCGCCACCCGCACCGGGCCTTCCACGTCGGCGATAAACTCTCCCAACAATCGTTCGGACAACCCTTGACCATAAACTTCTGCTGTGTCAAAAAAAGTCAAACCCGACTCAACACAAAAACGGAAGGTTTCTTTCAAATCCTCCCGTGAATACCCATGCCCAAATCCCCACACCAAACGATCTCCCCACGCCCACGTGCCTACACCCATTTCAACCCCTTGAAAAACGGGATGCCGAGAATTAATGACATCCGTCATAGCACCTCCATGCAGTTTGAATATCAAGTTCCCTCACAAATTATATAGGCAATCTTTTCTTGCACCCTTGCCGAAAACCCTCGAAGTTCATAGAATGATAACCATGACCCAAGAGGATGTCTCTCCCATTCGCCAGCAGTACCTCGAAATAAAGCGCCAGTACCCCCATGCAATCTTGTTCTTCCGTCTAGGTGACTTTTACGAAACATTCGATGAGGATGCCGAAATCACGGCGCGCGAACTCGATATCGTACTTACCTCGCGTAATGTCGCCAAAGGGGTACGCGTGCCCATGGCCGGCATCCCCTATCATGCTGTTGAGAACTATCTCTCTCGGTTGATCGAGAAAGGCTATCATGTCGCAATCTGTGAGCAAGTGGGCGATCAACCTACCCGAGGCTTATTTCCACGTCAAGTCGTGCGTGTGGTGACCCCGGGTACGGTCGTTGAACCCACTTTGCTTAAGACCGATTATAACAACTACCTCGCCGCCCTGATTGCCCAGGATAACGCTGCCGGTATCGCTTATGTGGATATCACCACCGGGGAATTCCGCGCGACCGAATTGAGCGGAGAGCACCTAGATACCCTGCTTCGCGCCGAACTTGCCCGCATCCAACCGGCTGAAACCTTGTTACCTGAAAATCAGGCCGCTTTTGGCGAGATCATCCCTAATCACCTTACATTACTTCCTACCTGGCGCTTTGAAACTGCACGTTGTCAGGAAGTATTGAAAAATCACTTCGGGGTCACCGTGCTGGATGGCTACGGCCTCACCAAAAAGCCCCTGGCAATTGGTGCCGCAGGCGCCATTCTCCAATACCTGCAAGAAACCCAGCCCAATGCCCTTAAACTGCTCACCAGCCTTTCCACCTACACCTCTTCAGATTTTATGCTTTTAGACGCCAACACCCGGCGCAGTTTGGAACTCACCGAAACAATGCGCCAGGGTGAGACTCAAGGGTCGCTACTAAGTGTACTGGACTACACCATAACCCCCATGGGGCGGCGATTACTACGCCAATGGCTGAGCAAGCCTCTGATCAACCCTGAAGCCATTCGCCGGCGTCAAGACATCGTTGCCTTCTTCTTCACGCAGGGTATGTTACGCGCCGAGTTGCGCGCTCGATTGAAAGGCTTAGGTGACTTGGAACGGCTTACCAACCGTGTCATTGCCGGTCATGCCGGGCCGCGTGATCTTGCAAATTTACGCAGCATTTTACGCAGTTTACCTGCAGTACACCATCTTTTCACAGAAGCGCTTCCTGCACCACTTCAAACGTTACTTGCCCATCTTTATCTTGAATCTGATCTATGCGAGAAGTTAGAAGCGGCCTTAGTGGATGAGCCTCCGGCAACCCTGCAAACAACCGGTATTTTCCGCCCCGGATACTCGGCTGAATTGGATCAGATCATCCAAGCCTCGCAACATGCCCGCGATTGGATTGCTAATCTGGAAGCCGCCGAGCGCGAACGCACCGGTATTAAAACCCTTAAGGTGGGCTATAACAAAGTTTTTGGCTATTATATTGAAATCTCACGCGCCCTTGCCTCGCAAGCCCCCCCGGAATACATCCGCAAGCAAACCCTGGTCAACGCAGAGCGGTTCATCACCCCGGAGATGAAAGAATACGAGGCTCTCATCCTAAACGCAGAGGACCGCATCCGGGAGCTCGAATCTCGCCTCTTTAAGGAATTATGCCAAGAAATTGTCGCTGCCAGTCAGCATCTTCTTGAAACTGCCCAGGCTTTAGCCGAACTGGATGTTTACGCCGCGCTGGCTGAAGCGGCCGCACTAAATGGCTACACTCGCCCCGAAATTACCGATGATCTGACGCTGGATATTCGCGAGGGACGTCATCCGGTGGTGGAAAAAATGCTCAAGGGTGAGCGGTTCGTGCCCAATGACTGTGTCTTTGAAGCCGGCGAGGTAATCCGCATCATCACCGGGCCCAACATGAGCGGCAAGTCCACCTTTCTGCGCCAGGTTGCCCTGATTGTGCTCATGGCGCAAATTGGTTCCTTTGTTCCCGCCGCCTCCGCACGCATCGGGTGTGTGGATCGTATTTTCACCCGTATCGGCGCTCAAGATGAAATCTTTGCTGGCCAATCCACATTTATGGTGGAAATGACCGAAACGGCCAATATCCTCAACCACGCCACCCAACGCAGTTTGCTGATTCTGGACGAGATCGGACGCGGCACCTCTACCTACGATGGGCTTTCGATTGCTTGGGCTGTGGTCGAGTATTTGCACAATCACCCACGCCTACGCCCGCGAACGCTCTTTGCCACCCACTACCACGAGTTAACGCAATTGGCTGATCTTCTTCCCGGGGTACGTAATTATAACGTTGCCGTTACCGAGACCGAGAACCGCGTCATCTTCCTGCACAAAATCGTCCCTGGTGGCGCAGATCGTTCCTACGGTATCCATGTTGCCCAATTAGCAGGCTTGCCACGTCCGGTGATTCAACGCGCCAGCGAAATTCTAGAACAACTAGAACGCACATCAGGCCGAGCAGTCTCGTTCAATCCCGCTCTCCCTCAGCAATTAACCCTCTTCCCCGAGACCAATCCCTTACTCGAAGAATTGAAAAGCCTCGATCTGAATGTACTTACCCCCCTAGAAGCCCTCAACAAACTCTACGAGTGGCAGAAGAAATATCTGGACTCAAAATGATCAACGGTTAGTCAGGCCCACAGTGGCTGACCGAGCTGGCCGGTAGGACGCCACCAATGGGAACGGCGCCTGTGCCGTATAAGCATAATGGGCCGAAAAGACCTCCGCAGCATTTAGGGCGATCACATTACTACGTACCTCCGCCAGTGCATTCATAGTTTCGGAGAATAAATCCACCCCGGTAGCCAGGGTATTCCACCATACGGCCTGGGCCGCATAGCGCACATTGATTTGGGGTTCAGGGCGGCCAAAATCCTCGAAAAACCATCCGCACGAGGTGTACATGCGCTGTTTATTGAGTTGTGCCCGCAGTAGGTAATCCACTTGGTGTAACACCCGTTCCTTCGGGATTTCTCCACTCAACCGAAAGAACAATTCACTTAAGGAAATGCGCCCTAACAACACGTCAATATAATGCCAAACCAATGCCCAAGGCTGGTTAAGATAACGCCCTACAACTTGCCCGTACAAGCCGTCTAACTGCTCACCCAAACGGTGTAATGCTTCCCAAAACGGGGCTTTCCACGCACTTTGTGGTGTACAATCGCAACCTCGAGACCAACGGGCAAGATCATGACCACAACTCCATGATGTTGCAGGCCGTATCGCCATCTTGCGTTGAGGCGGATGTTCTCTCAACCACTCCCCTAAGTAGGTGTTTTTAGGGGAGTCATCCTTCGTTTCAGTCAAATGGGCTAAAAAATGATCCCGAAACGGATGATGATGCCCATATACCTCACCGTCGGAAGCGATCAAGATCAACTTCGCGTGACCATCACCATTAGTAGCGGCGGCTTCCATCACCATCGCGCGAAAACGATCTGCATTCGATGTGGACTCGGGATCAAAACTGACTCGCGTACTCAAATCAGGATGATAAAAGAAAAGTGCAAGGTGCTGGTTAGAGCCTTCCCACCAATAGGGCTGGGTTACGTCCAAATCGGGCTCTGCCGCCTGCCAGGGGGCTAAAATGGTGAACTGAACCCCCAATTCGGCACATAAGGCCAGCGTATCTTCATCCACCGCCGTCTCCGGTAACCACAGCCCACTAGCAGAATGACCAAAGCGATGTTCAAACGCCCGCAATCCCCACAGAATTTGGGTCTTGCGATCATACCAGGGTAATAGCGGCAGAATTACGTGAAAATACGGTTGGGCTAACCCGTTGCCTACTCCTCGCTGCCGGTAATGCCAGCGCTCTTGTGAGACAATTTTCGCCAAGGTGATCGGATCATAACTGCTCATCCAATTGAGCAAGGTGGGACCAAAATCGAACGAGATGCGCCCGAAATTACCCAGTTCAGCATTAGGACGGTAGCAGTGGGCATGAATGCGCTCGTTCCAATTACGGAATGGCTCAGCTCCGCTCTCGTCCGGGACCTCCCCAGTAATAGGATCTTCGCGCGGGGGTTGATAGAAATGCCCATGAATACAGAACGCTTGAAGATTTGTCATGCTTCCTGTACTCCCAGCCGTTCCGGAGATGATTTCTTGAGTCTGCTCAAAAATCCTACTTGCTGGTGAAAACGAGCCGGGATGATGCCAAAAATCCGCGGAAGGTTTTCCAGCGAGGTGGTGCGATCTGTAGAGAGGTAATCGAGCCAATAAATCGGCATGGGGAAGCCCCGCCATTGATCCAAAATCAAAGCCAGTATTTTGAGATTTCCCAAAGGCATATGGATGATCCAGCGCTTAAGACGCAGGGTTGTCATGAGTACATCCACCATCTGACGCAGTGAAAGGTACTCAGGACCGCCTATCGAGACCACCTGATTCTCCAAAGGTGGATATGTTAGGGCAATATCCAGGGCTTCCACGAGATCGCCAATCCAAATGGGTTGCATCAACATCGAACCATCGCCGGGCATCAAAAAAAACCCCGGCGTTCGCCGTAAAAGGGTGGCTAACCCGGTGACGAACTGATCGCCAGGGCCGTAAGCAACTGCCGAGCGAATAATGGTATAGGGCACACCGCTGTTTATAATCAGGGCTTCGGCAATTCCTTTGGCTTTTAGCAGAGGAAAAGCCGACGCGCGATCCGCTCCCAAATGACTCAAATATACAAAACGCTGTACCTTAGCCTTAGCGGCCACCTCGGTCAGGGCACGTGTGGATCGCACATCTACCCGCTCAAACGAAGCGCGACTGCTCTCTCGCTCCGCACCTATAAGATGGACGACATGCGTCACCCCTCGCATCGCCGCCATCAGTGCCCGCTCGTCACCCAAATCGCAAATCACGGCATCAATGGCAACCCCTTTAGGCAGGCGGGCAGGCTTCCCCCCGGGTCTTAAAAGCAAACGCAACGGACGCCGTCGTGACACCAAATGTCGCACCAACGCCTGACCGACGAACCCCGTCGCACCCGTCACCAGGATCATGTTCGGTATTATTATAACCCTGAATGTCCGAATCCTAACGCTGGCATCCGCGTCCAATCTCACAAAGGCGGATGAGGTTTGCGTTATAATCGGCCTGGGAGGTTCTAAAGGCAATGACCACAATCATGACCGACTTGCACGAACGTCTTCATTCCGCTGGTCTGGATGCCCTGGTTCTTGTGCCAGGCCCCAACTTTTTTTATCTCACCGGCCTCAAAATGCACCTCTTTGAACGCCCAATAGCCTTGCTCATCATTCCAGGGGAACCGCCTCGCCTGATCTTACCGGCCTTTGAGGTGTCCAACCTGAGTAATAGCACTTTATCCATCCAACCCATCCCCTATCCAGACGATCCTACCGTATGGAAAACAGCCTTCATGCAAGCCGTCCAACCCTTAGCGGGGAAACCCTGCCGCATTGGGGTTGAGCCCACCCGCATGCGGTTCCTTGAACTCAACCTGCTTCATACCACCCTTCCCACTGCCGCCTTTGTCTCCGCAGAAAGCCTATTAGCCGATCTTCGCATTCACAAAACCGAGGCCGAAATCTCTCATCTGCGCAAGGCGGTCGAAATCGCACAAAACGCCCTTCAGGCAACTCTGCCGGTCATTCGCCCAGGGGTTACCGAACGCGATATCGCCGGCGAACTGCACATTCAACTCGTGCGAGCCGGTTCTGAGCCCAATCTGCCCTTTGATCCCATCGTTGCCAGCGGGCCCAATTCCGCCAATCCCCATGCTGTTCCTGGGGAACGTATCCTCCAACCTGGGGATATCGTATTGATTGACTGGGGGGCAACCTGGAACGGATATTGCGCTGACCTGACCCGCGTTTTTGCTCTGGGAGAAATTCCCCCTGATCTCAAAATTGCCCACGAAATTGTTCTCAGGGCGAATCAAGCCGCACGCTCTAGTGTGCGCCCCGGCATCCCCGCCGGTGAGGTTGACCGTACGGCACGGGGTGTTATCGCGCGAGCCGGATACGGCGACTTTTTCACCCACCGCACCGGGCACGGCATTGGGCTAGAAGCCCACGAACCCCCTTACATTTATGCCGAAAACACCTTACCTCTAGCCCCTGGTATGGTTTTCACCATCGAGCCCGGACTTTACTTCCCCGGATTGGGAGGAATACGCATTGAGGATAACGTTGTAGTGACCACAGAGGGTTGCTTAACCCTCACCGATTTTCCGCGTGAATTCGTAAATCTTCTAGAGTAAGGAAGGTGCCTCTATGCTTTTGATGTCCGAGGCTCAACCCTTCTTTTTCCCCCGTGGTCGCACGGCCTGTTTGCTAATCCATGGATTCACCGGCACCCCTAGGGAAATGCGAAAATTGGGGGAGTACCTGGCCGATCTCAATTACACCGTCCTGGGTATTCGGTTGGCAGGGCATGCGACACGCCTAGAAGATCTGATGCGTTGTCGCTGGGAGGACTGGCTGGCCAGCGTCGAGGATGGTTTAGCCTTGCTCCACGCCAACTACGATCAAGTTTTCGCCATCGGGCTTTCAATGGGCGGCGCTCTGGCACTGCTGGCTGCCGCGAACTACCCGCTCCACGGTGCTGTAGGCCTTTCAACCCCCTATGACCTACCACATGATTGGCGCCTGCGTTTTATTCGTTGGCTGAAGTATCTTCTTCCCACAGTACCCAAGGGTACATCGGATTGGCATAATCCCACCCTGGCTAAAGATCATCGCGAATATCCCGCTTATCCGACCGCTAGCATTGAACAATTAAGGGGCTTGCTTGCCAAAATGCGCCAGGAACTGCCTCTTATTCGCATACCGGTACTGCTCATCCATTCACGACAGGACCGTGCCGTTACCCCCGAAAATGCTATTCGCATCTATGAGCACCTTGAAACCCCCGAAAAGAAATTGGTCTGGCTCGAGAACAGCGGGCATGTCATCACCTGTGACACCGATCATCCCATTGTTTTCCACGAAATCGCCGCCTTTCTAAAAACGTTTGCGATTGTCGGGACATCCTCATGACGCGTGATTTGGCTTTGGTAGTCATTTCTTTATTTGCCTGGGGAATTGGCGAGGGGGCTTTTACGTTTTTTCAAACCCTTTATATGGAAACGCTTGGCGCCACACCGGTAACCATCGGGGGGATTTTAAGCGCTTGGGGATTCGCCATGGCACTCACGCAACTTCCCGCCGGTTACCTAACGGATCGATTTGGGCCGCGCCCGCTGATGTGGTTTTCTTGGATCATGGGCACGTTTGCCGCTGCGCTAATGGCTTTAGCCCATAACCTAGCCGGCTTTGTAACAGGCTTGGTGATCTACGGCCTTACCTCATCCGTATTGGCACCGATGAACACATATATCACCGCCGCACGCGGCACTTGGACGCCGGCGCGAGCGCTAAGTGCGGCTTCGGCTAGTTTCACCCTAGGTGCCGCGCTTGGACCCATGGTCGGTGGATTCATCGCCCAGACCTGGGGACTGCATCACATCTATTTGTTTGGCTTCGTCACCTTTGTGATTTCAACCCTGTTGATTCTTTTCATCCGCCCCATTGTTCCCGCCTCACCAGCGTTAACACCTGCCCCACTGCGCAACCTGCTCCTTAACCGCCACTTTCTTTACTTATTGGGATTTAATGCACTGGGAATCTTTGCCTTATACCTTGCCCAGCCTCTTACTCCCAATTACCTAACCGCTTACCATAACATCACCATGGAACAGATAGGCCTTTTCGGAAGCCTTTGCAGCCTAGGAACAACGATTTTGGCCCTGCTCTTTGGTCACCTCCGACCCATGTTAGGGGTCAATATCGGATTGACCACCGGAATGCTTTTCGTGCTCTCTACTTGGTTAGGCTCCTCCCCCTGGTGGTTTGGCGTAGGTTACTTTCTCTTGGGAGGATTCAGGTTTTATCGAGCCATGATCTTGGCTTGGGCGCGTTCACTGGTAAATGACCGGCAAGTAGGTTCCGCTTATGGGCTGATCGAAACCGTCAATGCGTTGGGAATTGTGGTCAGCGCCGCATTAGCCGGATGGCTTTACCAACATTCTCCGCTCTCGGTTTATTGGGTTGCACTAACGCTGGGAATTGGCACCCTCTTTATCCACCTTCGTTTGGGCGCAACTGAACGCTATCGTCCCACTCCGGTGCTGGTAACGAATCAGGGGGAGGATTAAACACATGCTCTTAATCCGTGAATTCACCTTAGGACCGCTTGGTAATAACACTTACCTATTGATCGAACCCATTACGCGCGAAGCAGTCATCATTGATCCCTCTTTCGAAAGCGAAAAAATCCTCGCAGTTCTGCAACAAGAAAACCTTCACTTAACGCAAATCTGGATTACCCATGCCCACTTTGATCACATCGCCGGGGTTCAAACCCTGTCTGACCAGATCCCCGGCCTCGTTATTGGTCTACATCCTAATGACTTCCCTCTTTGGCAAGTCCAAGGTGGTGCTCCTTGGTTTGGTTGGCCCCTAACCATACAGGTAACCCCCAATCTGAATCTTGACCATGAGCAAATGCTCCAATTGGGTAGCACCTTGATCCAGGTGCGGCATACACCTGGGCACTCCCCAGGACACGTGATCTTTTATATCCCTTCGATGGAACTTGCCTTTTGTGGCGACTTGATCTTTTATCATGGTATTGGCCGCACCGACTTACCGGGTGGGGATTTTGACCAACTTGCCCATAGCATTACACACCATATCTTTTCCCTCCCCGATCAAACCCGCTTATTGCCCGGACACGGCCCTGAAACGTCCGTCGGCGAGGAACGCCGTAATAACCCTTGGTTGGGAAACAAAAATACATCTGGCATTTGATTTAGAGGTAATGGAGGTGCTATGAATAAGAATTCCGGGTGGGTCATTATTGCGTTGATCCTTGTAGTGTTGTGTTGTTGTCTGAGTCTTACCGCTGTTGGCGTGGGAAGCGCCCTTCTTTTGTTCAGGGCTCCCTCCTCATCTCCCACCCCAATCCTTCGATATGAAACCCTCCCTCCAGTGCGTGTTACCCTCACCCCATACCCCACCCTGACAGATCCCAATCCCGACGGCGCATCTGAGACCCTTGAACGCCTGCGCAATACCATCGTGCCAAACCGCAATCTAGTTGATTTGGCGCGCCGTTTAGAGGGCAAGCGATTCATCCCCTCAGTACAGCCGGCAAAACCTTATCGCCAGGGAGATCGCGAACAGTTTTGGGTCGCCAATGTAGATACCAACCAAAATTTTAGCCTCACGGCTCATCTTGCCTATGTAGCCAACTGTGCCTACTTCTGGATTGAAGAGGGTATCGAATACCGTAAAGCGGACTTGCAAGACCTGGCCGAAACATTTTGCGAGCACATCTATCCTACAACGCGTGAGTTTTTTGGGAGCGAATGGAACCCAGGCATAGATAATGATCCCCGCATTTACATCCTTTATGCCTCCAACCTGGGTGATTCCGTCGCGGCTTATTTTTCCTCCTCGGACTCGGTGCACCCGCTGGCTCAGGAATATTCTAATGCTCACGAGATGTTCATCGTCAACGCCGACAACACCCCACTGGACGATCCCTACACCTATGGTGTCTTGGCACACGAATTTCAGCACATGATTCACTGGTATCGCGACCGCAACGAAGAATCCTGGCTCAATGAGGGGTTTTCAGAACTGGCGGCTTTCTTGAACGGCTACGATCCGGGTGGCTTCGACTATCTCTTTGCTCGAGATCCCGATCTCCAACTCAACGATTGGCCCAATGATCCGGATGCCACAACGCCCCATTATGGTGCGTCTTTCTTATTTGTGGCTTACTTTTTAGACCGCTTTGGTGAACGCGCAACCCAAGCGTTGGTTGCCCATCCTGATAATGGTATGGACAGCTTGGATGCCGTGCTCGCCGACCTCGGTGCGGTTGATCCCCTGACTAACCAGCCTTATTCCGCCGATGACGTTTTTGTGGATTGGACTATAGCGAATTACTTGCAAGACCCCTCGTTAGAGGATGGCCGTTATGCCTATTATCGTTACGAAACCCCACCCGTTTTTACCACTACCGAGGACCTTCAGCAATGCGCTCCCGAAGAAATAACCGGTGCGGTCAGCCAATACGGTGCCGATTACATCCGAATCACCTGTCCGGGACGCTTACGTCTACGCTTTGAGGGTAATCAGGAAGTCGGTGTTCTGCCTGTTGGAGCCCATTCCGGCAATTATGCATTTTGGTCGAACAAGGGCGATGAATCCGACATGACCTTAACCCAAACCTTCGACTTCACGAACGTTCAAGGGCCTATTACTCTAACGTATTGGACCTGGTACGACCTAGAGAAGGATTATGATTACCTGTATCTGCTCGCTTCCGAAAATGGTGAAGATTGGCAGATCCTAACCACCCCCTCATGCACTACCGATGATCCCTCAGGCAATTCCTATGGCTGTGGCTATAACGGCAATAGCCAAGATTATATCCGGGAAGAGGTGGACTTAACCCCCTTTGCCGGTAAACGGGTCACCTTGCGTTTTGAGTATGTGACCGATGCCGCGGTTAACGGCGAGGGCTTTTTGCTCGATGATATTGCCATCCCAGCCATCGGCTACTTTAGCGATTTTGAACGCGATGACGGCGGATGGCAAGCCGAGGGTTTTGTGCGGATTCAGAACCGATTACCTCAAACCTTTCGCCTTACCCTGATTCGGCAAGGTCAAAAAACCATCCTTCAACCTCTTGCTCTGGATGAGAATCAGAGAGTCTCCTTTGAATTCACCCTAAGTGAACGTGAAACGGCCACTCTGGTTATCAGTGGCACCACTCGCTTCACGCGCCAACCTGCTACTTACCACCTATCGGTGGAACGGCGTTGATGGCAAGGGGAGCCCCCCCTTTAAAGTACGCTCTGGGTGCTCCCCCCTTTGCGCAACCGCTCTAGTTCTTGTTCCAGTTCACGCCGGCGTGCTAAAGCCGCCTCTCGAATATCGTTCAGAAACTTCTGATAAGCCTGGACAATGCGCTGTTGCGTGCTCGGTCCAGGCGCCGGCGCGAGAAGCAAACCCACCAGACTGCCGACAACCCAGCCGATTAATAAACCCATTAAGAAACGTCCAATTTGGCGCATGGTTCAACCTCCTTTGCCGCTGGATAAACCCAATACCTTAAACACCCATGGAGCCCCTGCAGTAACCCATGCTCCCACAACGACAAACCGCAAGTACCGCAAACCCAGCCCAACCAGGCTCCCTTCGTCCATCCCCCAACTTGCCAGTGCTTGATCAAGAGCCAAACCCAGCCCTGCATAAAACAGCCCTATTCCCACAACTCCTAAGACATAACGAAGGGTACGCTGGATCACTGTGCCGCCTGTGGGATAATCCCGCCAGTGATGGGTGCAGATAACCCATCCCCCCAATGCCCCTAACCATGTTCCGGCAATGGTCACCAGACCGGTAAGCGAAAAGGGCTCAAGGCGGATTAATCCGATCTTGCTCTGTGCCACGGACATCCACTCAGCGGGCATCACCCAGGACCGATAAATAAAGGTTATGCTCCATCCTATGGCTAGAATAAGACCTGAAGACAGCATTACCCAGAAGAATTGGGCCTTCAACCGCAAGCCTCGCCACCAAGATAAAAAATGCGGTTCGAGCCACAGAAACCCAGCCAGTAAAATACCGCCGATCAACCATCCTGCCACTACATCACTCACAAAATGAACCCCTAAGTACACGCGTGAAAGCCCGATCAGAACAATAACCAAACCCATGAGCCACTTCAGGCTTTTTTGTTTGACCAGCGTTGTACCAAATCCCCACAGCGTGGCAGCGTTTTGGGCATGCCCTGAGGGAATGCCAAAGGATGTCTCCACGGCTAAGGCTTGAACCCGCGGATCAACCCAAAAGGGCCGCGGCGCATGAAATAAAAACTTGAAGTAAGTGTTTACACTTCCGCTAAGGAATAATAACAGTGCAAAGCGCAACCCAATCCCGGCATCCACGCACCAAAAGATTAAAGGCATGACCAGCATGTAAAACTGCTCGGTGCCTAAGGTTGAAAGCAGGGACATCCACGGCAACAGCCACGCCCCCAGATTTTGGAACGTAATAACCCAGGTCATTTGATCCATAATTCGGACACCAAGGGTATGATTTTTGTCCTGGCGATTGACGAACTCACTCTAAATATTGTACACTCGAATTATGGAAAAACTGACCCAACGGTGGTTTTCCTTTCCCAGTGCAGCCTGCTTAATCGCCGTGCTCATAACCGCCGCTTCGCACATGGCAAGCACCGGTTGGACTGAACACCTTGAAAGGGTGACCCAAGCCGCACTTGCGGGCGGCATCCTAGGGCTGGCCATAGGATATAGCCGCTTCTCTCGCCGCCTTGCCACATGGATTGCCATAGCCTATACCGTCTTTTTCATCCCCTGGCAGTTGGGATTATTGATCACCGACGCAACGTCATGGAACGAGCGTTTGACGATCCTCTATGCCCGTCTGTACTGGGCAACCCAACAATTTCTCAGCAATCGCCCGGTAACCGATCCAATCCTCTTCGTCGCCAGTATGCTCTTGCTTTTTTGGACGGTCAGTTTAAGCGCCGGTTACTTGCAGACGCGGTACGGTCGCCCCTGGCTACCTCTCCTTATCGGGGGCGTTTCTATCGTTGTGGTGGATATCTACCACCCCACATTGGGCCAAAGAGGCACTGCCTTAGCCACCTATATCGTACTTAGCCTGCTTCTGCTGACCCTAATGTACTATCACCGCAATGCTGCACAGTGGGAACGCAATGCCACTGCGGTAGATATGGAAACCGAATTCAACCTGGGCAAATGGGCCTTAGGGCTTGCCGTGGCCATGGTGCTCCTCGCTTGGAACGCCGCTAACCTAACTGCATCCGTGATTGAGGCTCCAGAAGGAGCAACCTGGTTAAGAACCTCCTGGCTCACCCTCCGCAAGCGGATGGAAAACCTGTTTGCCCCACTCCGCGGACCGGCGGTCATCACCGTACAGGTCTATTCATCGAATTTGAGCCTCGGCACCGGGATCTCCGTATCCGAGGATGTGGTTTTCACCGCTCAAGCCAGCCAGCCACGCCCCGAAGGAGCCGTCTATTACTGGCGCGCCTATACGTATGACGAGTATCGCAATGGGGTATGGCGCAACACCTTCGATGAGGAAATTCCTTTTGCAGCCGGTGAATTCCTCACCTCGCCCAACCTTTACCTGCACCGAGTACCCGTCGAATTTACCATTGAGGCCAAACGCCACTTGGAGACCCTTTTTGCCCCGGCGATCCCATTAACCGTGGATCGCCCCGTTACTGCTTTAATTAATCAGCGTCCGCTACCAGAAGCACCACCTTTAGACATCTTGGCGATCAAGGTGGAGCCACTGCTCAACCCCAATGAACGCTATACGGTCCAATCAAGGGTTGCCAACCCCACCGAAGCCGAACTGCGAGCCGCCGGGCGTGATTATCCGGATTGGATTCGTGAGCGTTATCTCGAGGTACCTGCTTCTCTTTCGCTTTCCAAATTGGCGGGCATGATTACAGGTGGCTTAGATAACCCCTATGACCAAGTCGTAGCAATCACCCGCTACCTGCGCGAAAACTATGTGTACTCGGCAACGATTCCCACCCCACCCCAAGATCGCGATCCTATCCTATGGTTCTTGTTTGATTTGAAGCAGGGATTTTGCAATTATTACGCCACTGCTGAGGTCTTGCTGGTACGCTCCTTGGGAATCCCGGCGCGGCTTGCGGTCGGCTACGCTCAGGGCGAGCCCGACCCCACCAACACGCAATTTACGGTACGGCAGAAACACAGCCATGCCTGGCCTGAAGTCTATTTTCCAGGAATTGGTTGGGTTGAGTTTGAGCCTACCTCGGCCCAACCCCAAATTGTTCGACCTTCTGGCACAAACCCTGAAGAAAGTCCTGCCCCGCCGGTCGCTAACCCTGCCTCTCCCAACACCCGCGAACTCGCCGAACAATTTAATCGTCTCGAAGAGGCGGAAATTGATGGAAATCCTGCACTAACCCCTTCGCCATCCATCGAAATTTTGATCCAGCGCCTGTGGCCGTATTTCTTGCTCGCCCTGGGTGTGCTGGGGTTAGTTTATGCCGGGCTTCGCCTGGCACAGACCTTGCGCACCACCCCCGAGCGCTCTCTTCCGGTTTACCTTGAACAGCAGTGGATTAACCGCGGATGGCGTGCACCGGGATGGCTGCGCTTTTGGGCTAATTATGTTCGATTAACGCCTATGGAACGCTTGTTCCTTCAATTTGAATTAATCAACCGGGTACTTGGTCAGGCTGACCTGCCCGGCATGACCCCTGAAGAACGGATTCAAGCGTTGGTGAACCGCTATGCGTGGCTAAAAGCCCCGGCATTGCTCTTCTTGCTCGAATATGAAAAGGCAATCTATAGTCCTTATACTTCCGACTTAACCACCGCCCGCCACGCCCTGAAAACCCTCTGGCGTCAGGCCATACGCTACCGTCTACGTCTCAAGACGCACCTTGATGCGCCAGAATCGAGCCCTCCCTAATTAGCCCGCTCGACGTTTAATCCCACACCTTTTGGATCAAGCACAACACCTGCTGTAACCCCAGTGAAACACTTTCAACCTCAATAAATTCATCCTCAGTATGCGCGCGCCCACCCCGCGCCAGACCCAAGCAGATCGCTGGATATCCCTGGCTAAGAGGCGCATTGGCATCCGTTGACGCCTGTTCCAAGGTAACCTCAATGCCCAATGAAGAAAGGCACTGCACGGCTTTCTGCACCAGAGGATGGTGCGGCGGAATTTCTCCCGCTGGGCGGCTCCCCATAGCCAGCAGATCAATCTTCGCAGTTTTATGCCACCCCCTGTAAGAATGGATTAGCCTTCGTATCTCGGCTTCAAGATGTTCTAATGGTAGGGTGGCTTCACTGCGCAATTCAACATCCATCCAGGCTTCCGGGGCGCGCGTATTCACCGAAACACCTCCCTGGATCACCCCGATATTCAAAACAGTGCGCGGCGTGGCAGGCAAAGACAACTGCAGAATCTCGTGCGCCAACATAATCAAAATATGAACCGCCGACGAGGTCTCCCGTAACACCCAAGGATGTCCACCGGGAGTCTGAACCCGCACACGAAAACGGCGAACTGCCAAAGCCCGATGCACAATTCGTCCTAAACCAATGCCTTCGAGAATAACATAGGCCACCGGCTGAGAACCAAAACGCTGCACGATGGCTTTCATACCCTTTAGATCCCCGTGTCCCTCCTCACCCACTGAAGCCACCAACCACAGGCTTCCGGGTAGATCAATATTCAGATCCTCCCAGAAGCGGGCCAAACCTAACAACGAAGCCAAGCCCAATGCATTATCCCCAATACCGGGGCCAATAAGCCGGCCCTCAACGTGTCGCGAGGATAACACTTGGTCGGCAGAAAATACCGAATCCAGGTGAGCCGTTAAAACTAAAGGGGCTTTCCCTCCCCCTGACAAACAGACCAACACATTGCCGACGTCATCCTGTTTGGCTGAAAAACCCAACTGGGTGAATTGGTCTTTCAGGTAATTGGCTCGCTGAGTTTCGGCCAATGAAGGCGCAGGGATAGCCTGAAGCGCTCGGGCTTGTTCAAGCACATAAACGCTCAATGCATGGATTAGATGAGCAGGAATGTTGTGTCTATTCACACCACACTCACTGCATCTCGTAGCGCCTCAAGACGGGCTTGAGCCAGGCCGGGCAGAGCCTCCAGAGCATAAAACGGGCCACTTCCCTCAATGACCAACGAAGCGGAGACATTTCCATGCAAAACGGCCGCCAATGGATCATACGTTTGACGATACCCGGCCAGAAATCCTCCACAGAACGCATCGCCTGCTCCCGTTGGGTCCACCACTCGCGCCGGGTAGGCGGGGATCATCCATCGCTTTTGCCCAACGCGATCGTAAAGATACTGCCCCGCCTCTCCACGCTTGACCACGACAAAGTCACAACCATACACCGCAATTCCTTCAGCCATTTCCCATAAATCGGTACTCCGCCCTTGAAAAAGTCGTCTCAAATCCTCTTCTGCCACCAGAAAAGCAGTAAGATCTCGGATCAACGGGGGAATACGCTCCCATAATGTTGGGTGCATATACTCGCTCCCCGGATCTAATGTAATGGTTGTGACGTTGCCCTTCCGCAATACTGAAGGAAGCAACGTATGGCTTAGATAATCCATAGGCGCCAGATGAGCCGCGGTAGCCTCCAAGTAACTCTGAGGAATATCGTTCAGGCGCAGGGTAAACGGCGTAGGATCTTCATGATGATTATGACTTTGGGTGGACGGAGTATACCCCAGTAAGGCTTTAGGAATCGGGATACCGCGCTGTGCAAACCAACGCATCGGATTGGAAACCTCTTCACCCTCTTCAGAACTACAAATCACCCGCCGTACATCAAGCCCTTGCGGCAAGATACGCACCCCTTGAATATCGAGGCCGCGTTCGGCCAAGGCTTCCAACCATTCTTGAGGATAATCCTCACCTACCCGGCTGATGAGTCCAATATCCTTATCCCAGATCAAAACTCCCACTGCTGCATACAGGGCACTTCCCCCCGGCACGTCCAGCGAAGGTTTTCCCTCCAGTGGGAGAATAAAATCGCGTTGAAGACGCCCAGCTATCACATAGCGCAGATAATGCGATTCCATTTTACTCGTTATCCCCTCTTTCACCACCCAGTGTTATGCGCTTTTAAACCCCTCCATGGGTTTAGCGCCGCCCTCCCCCTAATTCGGCGATTTGTTTCAAAACACTGAGAACGCTGATGCCGACTTTGACGCCATCCTGCGCAGTTAGTTTAACCTGGGACTGAGACTGTTCGGCTCGTTGAATTAATAAATAGGCTGCGATAATCCCGGAAAGCAACCCCACTACCGCCCCTACAATCAGGGCATTACGTTTCCACGGTTCCATCATCCTCACTCTCCTGATTTTAGTCTCATTATTTCGGATGGGTGACTCAGAAGAATTATTGCCCGCCGTATCACAGCGTAAACGGCACTGACTCGAATTATGGGTTGAGCCAACCGATTACACCAATCCAAAACCAGAATCCCCATTCGATCCAGCCACGTTCTCACTTTCTGAGTCCATATAGGAAGATTGATGGTCAAACGATTCAATAAAATGATCAAAGCAACCGTGACCACCAATCCCAACACAATAATCACGAAAAAAGGCGCTAGTAACCACATTAAGGCAATGGCTGCCCATTGCCCGCCACCTACTCCCAATGGGTTCGGCGTAAGGATGAGGCCTATCGTCGGGATAATGAAAAGTAAGAGCGTGGCGAAAACAAGCGGAAGGTAAATTTGAGTCAGTACCTGCGTTCGATGCTGACGGCGAAACGTTGAGGGATAACGCTCTCGCGGATGTGCCATGCTTTTATTTTAGCATGCATTACCCTGAGAAATGCAAAGACCCCAGAGACGTCTAAGCGCCTCTGGGGTCTGATGACATCCTAACCTTAGACCGCAACGGCTTCACCGGCAACAACCGCCTGGAAGGTTAGCCCTTCGGGACCCCGATCCACCCGGATGGTATCACCTTCTTTGAATTCACCCGCCAAAATCCTCAGTGCCAGAGGGTCCTGCAACTCGCGTTGGATCGCCCGTTTGAGCGGTCGCGCACCAAAGTCAGGGTCATACCCAACTTCGGCTAGATATTGACGCGCCGCCTCGGTCACCTCCAAGCGGTAACCGCGCTCCTGCATCAACTTCTCCAGTCGTCGCAACTGGATGTTGACAATCTGTACCAGATGTTCGCGGGTTAGCGGCTTGAACACCAAAATCTCGTCAATGCGGTTCAAGAATTCAGGGCGGAAGTAAGCCTGCAAAACCCGCGTTACTTCGTCGCGAGTCACCGCTCCGTGACGATTGAGCCATAATTCGCTGCCTAAGTTGCTGGTCATGATGATCACCGTATTGCGGAAATCTACCGTTCGGCCTTGCCCATCGGTCAGGCGACCATCATCCAGCACCTGGAGCAAGACATTGAAGACCTCGTGGTGCGCCTTTTCGATCTCGTCGAACAGGATCACACTGAACGGTCGGCGGCGCACCGCTTCGGTTAACTGCCCACCTTCCTCGTACCCTACATAGCCAGGCGGCGCACCGATCAGACGTGAGACAGTATGTTTCTCTTGGTATTCGCTCATATCAATGCGAATCATAGCCCGCTCATCGTCGAAGAGCAGTTCGGCCAATGCCCGCGCCAGTTCGGTTTTACCCACACCGGTCGGACCTAGGAAGATGAATGAACCAATGGGGCGGTTCGGATCCTGCAAACCAGCCCGGGCACGGCGTACGGCGTTTGCCACACTGCGCACAGCCTCTTCCTGATCCACCACGCGCTCATGCAGGCGATCTTCCAAATGGAGCAACTTTTGGGTCTCGCCTTCCATCAACCGCGCCACCGGAATACCCGTCCAGCGCGAGACGACTTCGGCGATTTCCTCGGCATCCACCTCTTCTTTCAAAAGTGCCCCTTCGCTTTGCAGGCGGCGTAAATGCTCTTCGGCTTGGCGGAGTTGCGCCTCTAACTCCCGCAGGGTGCCGTAGCGCAGACGGGCAACTTTCTCAAGGTCTGCACGCCGTTCGGCATCCTCTATCTCGATCCGCGTTTGCTCAATGCGCTCTTTAATCGCCCGCAGTTGCGCAATGGCTTGTTTTTCCGCCTGCCAACGCTCGTGCAACTGGCGTGAACGCTCTTTGAGTTCCTTGAGTTCTTCCTCAATCTTTTCCAGGCGTTCACGCGAGGCTTTATCCTGCTCTTTTTGCAAAGCCTGCCGCTCGATTTCTAACTGCATGATTTGGCGATCCACGTCATCCAGCGCTTGCGGCTTGGAATCAATTTCGGTGCGCAAGCGTGCCGCGGCTTCGTCAATCAGGTCAATCGCCTTATCCGGCAAGCGGCGGTCCGGAATGTAACGATGGGAGAGGGTAGCCGCCGCGATCACCGCAGCATCCGTAATCCGCACACCGTGATGGACCTCATAGCGTTCCTTCAGCCCGCGTAAAATGCTGATGGTATCCTCTACCGAGGGCTCGGCGACGTATACGGGCTGGAAGCGGCGCTCAAGGGCAGGATCTTTTTCCACGTATTTACGATATTCATCCACTGTGGTAGCGCCGATCATGTGCAACTCGCCGCGCGCCAGCATGGGCTTGAGCATGTTGCTGGCATCCATGGCGCCCTCTGCCGCACCGGCACCCACCACCGTGTGCATTTCATCCACAAAGAGGATGATCTCACCTGCCGCCGCCGTGATCTCTTGCAAGACGGCCTTCAGACGCTCTTCGAACTCACCGCGATACTTGGCGCCCGCAATCAACGCCCCCATATCCAATTGGATAATCCGCTTATGTTTAAGTCCTTCGGGAACATCGCCCTTGACAATGCGCTGAGCCAGTCCCTCGACAATGGCCGTCTTACCCACACCGGGGTCACCAATCAGAGCCGGATTGTTCTTGGTACGCCGCGATAAGATTTGAATGACACGGCGAATCTCTTCATCGCGGCCAATGACCGGGTCTAATTTCCCTTGGCGCGCCATTGCGGTCAGATCTCGACCATATTTCTCCAGTGCCTGGTAGGTCTCTTCGGGCGTAGGTGAGGTGACCCGCTGCGTGCCGCGAATTTCAGCCAATGCCTTGAGGATCGCCTCTTTAGTTAACCCAAACTGGGCTAATCGTCTCCCTTCCAGGCTGTCGGCCAAGCCGAGCAACAAGTGTTCCGTAGAAACATATTCATCCTGCATGCCCTTGGCGTAGCGCTCGGCAGCAGCCAAGACATCGGCCAGGGCTTGCGAAATTCCCACCTGAGTTGCCGGCCCGTAGACTTTAGGACGGCGTTCCAAATCGGAGCGCACGGAATCCCGCAGGCCGATAACGCTTCCTGCCACTTTGGTGATGATGGCAGGGATGATTCCATCCTGTTGCTGCACCAAGGCCAGCAGTAAGTGCGCCGGTTCAATGGCCTGGTGATTCAGATCACGTGCCAACTGTTGAGCCTGAAACAGGGCTTCTTGTGCTTTCTGTGTATAGCGTTCTAAATTCATTGACAACCTCCTTCTTTTTCGAATTTACCGCTAAAATAAGTTCACCTGTCGAGTTTAGATATAACCTGGTTCTGTAATAAATGTATTAGAGCCACATTAAAAATTCATATGCCCGCCTAAACCCAAACATATGCGATGAACAGCCAAGCCCCCCTTGATGTTTATTGGTTGGGACGTGTAGACTACGACCTGGCCTGGACATTGCAAAATCAAATTGCCGATGAGATTCGCCTGGGTCAACGCCCGGCAACGCTTTTACTCCTTGAACACCCCCATGTCTTCACCATCGGCCGGCGCGGCTCGCGCGCTCATATCCTTTGGGATGATGCAGAATGCGCCCGCCGTCAAGTTATCCTTCGCGAGGTAGACCGCGGCGGGGATGTGACCTACCACGGCCCAGGCCAACTTGTAGGATACCCGATCCTTCCTCTCGCTCAAACCGGATGGGTGGGAGACCGCTTGCCCCAAACCGATTTTATCGGCTATCTGCGCCGCTTAGAAGATGTCTTGATCGCACTTTTAGATTCTTATGGTGTCAATGCGTTTCGCCGCGAGGGGTTAACCGGGGTTTGGGTCAATCTATCCCTGCCCGGAGGATCGAGCCTACCCGCCAAAATCGCGTCCATCGGCGTCAAGGTAGACCGCTTTGGAATCTCCCGCCACGGATTCGCCCTGAACGTCTCGCCCCAGATGGCGTACTGGAACGGCATCATCCCCTGCGGGTTGGAAGGGGTACGCATGACCAGCCTGGCCGAATTGATGGCTTCCCCTCCCACCGTCCTCGAGGTTGCCGCACAACTTGCACCCATTTTTAGCCGTATATTCAACTTTGCGCCTTCCCCCCTCTTGGAGGGTCAGGCTTTACGGCGCACTCTGGCTCCCGGCCACCCCTCATGATAGCGTGAGGGGTTCAACTACCTCACCAATCCACACCTCAAAAGGTGCCAATCGCAACCCTTGGTGGACTTCTGTCTGCCGGGCACCCTGCGATGAGAACATAAGTCGAACGTTACCCAAACCCGAGGACAAATCAATATCTTGGGGGTGGGGCGAAAAGTTTAATGCTACCAGGCAGGTCTGCTCCGGTGCTGAACGCAGGAATAATAAATAATCTTTCGTTTCATCGCTTAGCGGTTGGTATTCCCCATGACGAAGAGCCGGGGAGCAACGACGCACCTGAAGCAAATCATGGTAGAAGTGTAACAGCGAACCGCCGTCACGCTCTTGATCGGCAACATTGATCCCCTCTTGATAATTGGGGTTAACCGGTAGCCAAGGCTCAACATCTTTGGGGCAAAAGCCCGCATTGGGAGCATTCCGCCATTGCATCGGAGTGCGGCACTTATCGCGACCATAAGCCGCCGCATGAAAGGCTGCGTCTGAGGGCGGCGTTCCCAGCAAGCGTACCTCAAGGTCATAGGCGCGCAGCGCTAGCGGATCGCGGAAACGCGATACATCGGTGAACAGATAATCCGTCATGCCGATTTCCTCGCCGTTATATAAGAACGGCGTTCCCTTAAGCGTTAGCACAAGAGCCGCGAGTACCCTCATCAGCCCTTCATCATGCACCCCATCCCCAAATGCGCTGCGTATGCGTGACGAATCATGATTCCCCAGCGTATTACACGGCCATGCCCCTGAAGGCAATTGAGCCAGTCGCTCACGCTGATTCTGTAGCACCCATTGAGGGGTGATCCGCCGAGTGCGCATCAGCGGAAAATTAAACACCAGGTGCAGTTCATCATATCCATTGCCGTAAAAAGCAATTTCTTCCGACTCCCCAACCAGCACCTTACTTGGAAACTCATCCACCACGGTTCTTAACCGACGCATCAGATCATGCACTTCAGGCATGTCCACTTGATAACGCACCAATTCATCAAACAGCCGTCGAACCTGACGTTGTTCTTCAGGCGTTCGTGCTTTTCGCAACTTAACATAAAGGTCATCAATACCATAATCTTTTCCGTGTGGGGGTAAGTCGGGATGCTCAAAGATTGTGCCCACGGCATCCAGGCGAAAGCCATCCACACCCATCTCTAGCCAATAATGCACCACATCAAACATAGCCGCCTTGACCTCTGGATTGCGCCAGTTCAAGTCCGGCTGCTCCTTAAAAAAGAAATGGTAGTAATACATGCCGGTTGTGGCATCAAATGTCCAAGCACTCCCCCCAAAGGTCGAGCACCAATCATTCGGTGGTTCTCCATTTCGCCCCTCCCGCCAAATGTACCAATTGCGGCGCGGGTTGGTGCGGCTGGAGCGCGATTCCTGAAACCAGGGATGTTGATCTGAGGTGTGATTCAGCACCAGATCCAAAATCAGCCGCATGTTACGACGTTGGATTTCCTTTAGCAATCGCTTGAAATCATTTAACGAACCATATTCAGGTGCTACCCCGTAGTAATCGGAGATATCATACCCGCAATCCACCTGGGGCGAAGGGTAATGTGGAGAAAGCCAAATAGCATCTATACCTAACCATTGTAAATAGTCCAGGGAGCGGATAATTCCCTCGATATCTCCAATGCCATCCCCGTTGCCGTCGGCAAAACTGCGCGGATAGATTTGATAAAAAACGGCCTCTTGCCACCATGAATTCTGCGATGTCATGATTAATCACCTCGCACTAATGTTTAATTGTGCCGTCTGAACTTAAGCCTTGCTCAAGGATTTGTCCCAACATCCCTTGGGAACTGATCTCAATCAATCGCACCGAATGGATTTCGTTCCACCAGGGTTCGGGCGCAAACGCCTCAACGTGGATATAGTTATCACTTAAACCGCGCAGTCGCCACCCTTGTGGGCCTTTACCATCAACAGTCTCCCAAAGCACATTGACCACTTGCCCCATAAAGGCCTGGCGAAACCGTAAACTCGCCTTGGCTAAAACTTCACGCATCCGGCGACTGCGTTCTTTCTTGACTTCTGGCGATACGTGATTGGGCAAACGCGCTGCCGCCGTGCCCGGCCGGGGTGAATAAGCAAAAACATGCCCTCCGGCAAAGGCCATCGCTTCAACAAAAGCCAGGCTCACCTCAAATTCGGCCTCGCTCTCGCCCGGGAAGCCCACAATGATATCCGTGGTCACTGCCAACCCTGGAATCATCACGCGAGCCTGTTCCAACAGCGCCGCATACCCCTCAGGGGTAATTTTGCGCGCCATCCGACGCAGGGTTTGCGCACACCCGGATTGCAGAGGAAGGTGCAGATGCCGGCACATCCGCGGATTTTCCCACAGTCGGAAAAACGTCTCATCCAGATCCCATGGCTCTAAAGAAGAAAGGCGCACACGGGGCACATCGGTCTCCATCAGGATGGCTTCAATCAGATGGCGCAAATGGCGCGGTGGATGGAGATCATACCCCCACGAGCCCAAATGGACACCGCTCAGGACCACCTCTTTCGCGCCCCCGGCTACGGCGGCTTGCACATCGCGAATCACGTTCTCTATGCTCTCACTGCGCCCCTTGCCACGGGCGATGCGGGTGATGCAAAATGTGCAGAAATTATCACATCCATCTTGGACCTTGATAAAGGCACGTGTTCGCCGATGCAGGCCGGGAAGTGGTTCTCTTGCCAGAGGTTCTAAATCAAACACAGGCATCCCGGTTAGATCCGCAACCAGGCGCATCTTATCGGCGTTGGATACCACCCGGCTCACTCCCGGCAGTGCCGCCGCGGCGGTGGGTTCCAACGTTGCCCAGCAACCGGTCGCAATGATCTGCCCTGCCCCTTGCCGTGCCGCCTGGCGGATTTTTTGGCGCGAATCTGAAGCGGCTTCGGCGGTTACAGCACAAGTATTGATCACCACAATATCCGCTTCCGCCGCGAAGGCCACGATTTCATGTCCCCCAGCGCGAAAATTGGCGGCTAACTTTTCAATCTCGCTTTGATTTAAGCGACAGCCCACTGTATCCAGATACACCCGCATAGCGACCTACCATTAAGGTTTAAACACATAGAAATTATCAAATATCACCTCAACCCCAACCTGGTCGAATGTCCCGGCCAAAACGCCTACATCACCCGAATTATACCGATGATCCTCGGTTTCAAGAAGTTTCTCCCGATCCACATACAGAGTTAATCGAGGCCCTATGCAATCTGCCCGCAATAAATAGGTTGCCCAACCTCGCTCCAGAGAAGCGAAGTAGGTCAGGGTAGAATCCGTTAGAAGATGATACCCTTCCCCATCCACGGCCGCAATTCCCGCATATCCATCGCTACTGATGATAAACGCATAGAACTGACTAGGGTTCTGATAACGGCATATCAGGCCAAAGTCGTTATTCAGAGGTCCGCCGACGACTCGGGCTTCCACAGCCAGTATAGCGTCCTCGATCTGAAAACCGGCTAAAGACCAGTAGTCATAATACGGCGCGTTAATTGAGAAACGTAGTCCACCCTCTCTGTAAACGATTTCGGCTTGTTCGTTCTCCCATCGCTGCCATCCGCGCTGCGGATCAGAAAAATCATCGTAAAACAATAAATGGTCTGGGGAATTGGAAGGGATGGGGCTGCTTAAAGCGTTACACCCCCCCATCCCCACCAGCCACAACAGCACCAAGACCGTTCTAGCGCTGGCGATAATACCGCTCCAATAGCCGTTGGGCTTGAGCAGCCAGTTCAGCATTATCGGTCTGACCTGCCACTTGTACCAAAGCCTCATAAGCGCTCTCCCATTTTTCTTGCCACAGCCAGATTTGTGCCTGATGCAACCGCGCCGGCCAATAATGCGCATCCTTTGTCAGTGCTTGGTGCAAGAAACGTTCCCCTTGAGCGGCATCACCCAACAAAAACACAATCCACCCCATCAAATCCAGCGCCTCAGGGTTGTTGGGCTCCAACTCTAAGGCTTTTTTGGCGGCAGGGAGAGCATAGGTTGGCACGTCAAGCCCATAGGTTAGAGCAAAGCGCGCGTAGAGCCGCCAATAATAAGCGTCCTGAGGTGCCAACGCCACCGCTCGTTCATAATATGCCACAGCCAAAGCAACATTGCCCATTACCGCATACGTCTCGGCCATTTCCACTTGCCACCGAGGATCCTGTGGGAATTGTTGTGCCAACCCACGATAAAAGTAAATGGCTCGTTCAGGATACCCCACCCGGCGCCAGTACAATCCCCATGCTGCACGAACCACTTCGGAGTCGGGGGCTAATCTAAATGCAGTGCGCAGTTCATCTTCCCCCCCTTTGCCCAATTGTTGGCGGGCTTCGCTTAATAAGACCCATCCCTCGGCATATTCCGGTCGCCTTATAACCACTTGCAGGAAAACTTCTTCCGCCAAGTCCCAATCTCCCCCGCGTCCCAAGGCTTGCCCAAGGTGAACCCAACCTGCAATCTCATCAGGATTTTGATAACGTTCCAAAAGCGCACTTTGTAACGATGGATCAATCTCCGGTGTCTGCACCCCTGTCGCAATAAGGGCTTGCAGACAGTTCAAAGCCAGGGATGGATCGGACCATGCCCAAAAACGCACCGCCAATAACAAGGCTTGAGGCTCGGAAGGCGACTGCTCAAGCCAGAGGTACAGTCCTTCACGTGCTTTATTCAAATCCACAGCACGCAAACGTTTAATCAGTGCAACGCGTTCCTCACCAGAAAGATGCGCACTACGCATCAAATCGAGCCATGCCCGAACAGCAGAATCCACATCCCCTATTTTCCAATAAGCCTCGGCCAACTTCTGTTGTTCGGCTACCGATAATAACATGTGGTCGGCTAGGTGGGTAAAGGCTTTGACCGCAAGGGGATAATCTCCCGTTTCATAGGCGAGCGACCCTATCTGGCGCCATACCTCGGGACGATCGGATAGATACTCCCCCATCCGCAACCAAGCCAACAGCGCCTGTGCCTTATCTCCCCGCACTTGAGCCAATTGGCCACGACTCAGAAGCTGATCGGTCTCCCACGGGCGGGGCCATAAATTAAGTCCAACCAGTACCAAGAAGATTAGCCCCAAAAGTGCACTTTCAACCCAGGTTGCATAACGCTTCCAGAACCGCTTAAAACCAAACACTTTTAGAGGCACTACGGGGAATCGTTCGCCGGTCATAATGCCATTATAATCAACCCAACTCAACCTCGGCCCATCTCGGGAGAATGAGGATTTAGGACAATGCCAAGAGACCCCCTACCAGCATGGTTTGTTGTGGTTGTATTAATGCGCTTTATCCTTTTAGCCCACCCCGTTTCTTCGCTTCCTCCCAAAAGCCTGGCGGATCAGGAATCACTGCAAGCCCGCTGGGTGACACCAGAACAATTGCCCGAATATCCTCTGCGCAACCCGGAGGTAGAATAAATTATTACCTATCTATCTTCTGGTGCACCCACTTACCCTCTTTCGACCCTGGCAACCGAGGGCACTTCGTTTTTATGTCTAACCGGCATCCCTTTTCGTTAAAATACTAGAGCCACCGAAGGGAATCGAACCCTTGACCCGCCGCTTACGAAGCGGCTGCTCTGCCGGCTGAGCTACGGTGGCGTGGCAAAAATTATATCTCAGGATTTAGAATTTCGACAAGGCTTTCTATGCTGAACATCGCCATGATTTCCTTTCACACCTGCCCCCTGGCGACTTTAGGGGGTAAAGATACCGGCGGGATGAATGTCTACGTCGCCGAACTGACCCGCCATCTGGGTCAGATGGGCGTCCATGTCGATGTTTTCACCCGCTCTCAAGATGAACATGTGCCCCATATCTTGCACAATCTGGGATATGGGAACCGTGTTGTCCATATCCCCGCCGGGCCCGAAAAACCCCTCCCCAAAACCGAACTTTACCATTACTTGGGTGATTTCGTCCAAGGCATCCTCGAATTCGCCAAAGCCAAGCATATTCACTATCACCTCATCCATAGCCACTACTGGCTTTCAGGCTTAGCCGCCGAGTCCCTCAAACACACCTGGGGGACGCCGATCTTACATATGTTCCACACCTTAGGGGTGATGAAGAACCGAGTTGCTCGGTCTCAGGCCGAACGCGAATCACCCCTGCGCATTGAAAAAGAAGCCCACTTAGTTCAAACCGTGGATCACATTGTGGCCGCCACCCCCGCCGAAAAGGCACAATTGGAATTTCTCTATCGCGCCGACTCCAGAAAAATCACCATTATTCCACCCGGTGTTGACTTAAGCCGCTTCTACCCCATTCCCAAGGACGAAGCACGTGCGTTTGTCGGCGTGCCACCTGAGGCACGCATGATCCTTTTCGTGGGGCGTATTGACCCCCTCAAAGGTATTGAGACCCTAATTCGCGCCCTGCGACTTATTCAGGATACCGGACGATTGGCCTGCTGTCCTCATTACTTAGCCATCATCGGCGGTGACCCATCCTCCGATTCCCAACAACTCGATTCGGAGATGGCACGTTTACAACGCTTGAGTAAGCAGTTGGGAGTCAAAGATGTGGTGCTTTTCCTCGGTAAACAAGCCCAGGAATCTCTCCCTTATTACTACTCTGCCGCCGATGTCCTGGTGCTTCCTTCTCACTATGAATCTTTTGGCATGGTAGCCCTAGAAGCCATGGCGTGTGGCACTCCGGTAATTGCCTCCCAGGTTGGGGGATTACCCTTCCTGGTTCAAGATGGCGTTACCGGATTTGTCATTCCTAACGGTGAGCCTTCGCTTCTCGCAGAACGCTTGACTCAACTCATTTTAGATGCCGATTTACGTGACCGCATGGGTCAGCAGGCCATCGCGCACGCCCAACCCTATGCTTGGCCAGAAATCGCCAAGCAAATCCTCCAACTTTACTTGAGAATCCTTGCTCTATCCCCCTCCTTCCCAACGATCTCACACGAGACCCCACTTTAGAGTAATTTACCTAAAAACACCGCGAGCACCTGTAAAGCCCAAAACCACCCCCACAGCGCTGCCCATAGGCGCTGGATGCGTTCCCGACTCAGGGTAATAATCCAGAAGAAAACTGCTCCCAAAGCCCCCAGAGCAACATACCCTGATATCATAAGCGTTTGGTTTAAAACTGGCCACACGCCCGCCATCGCTTGCTGAGAGCCGACCCACAAACGCGCCACGGCTGCCAGAAATACCGTTAAGACAAAGAATTTCACCCCTATTGGAAATACCGACTTCCACAGAATTGTACTGACCAGGGCTATAACGACTAACAACAGCAGAATGGTTGCGCCGGGCACTTGGGCCCCGCCCACCTTTTCGCTTAGGATAATCACAAACCACATCACACTCCCGCTGACCAGCCCTGACCAGGCCTGAACGATCTCTGAATGCGTCTGAAGGATGGCATGGTTAAGCAGCACAACCCCCAAACCCAACAACGCCACCAGATACACCAGCAAACCTGACAGGCCCCAAAACCCCTGAACGGGCGCGGCAATCATGTGCAGTGTTAACGTCAGTAATACCAGCGCCGCCATTGGAATGAGCCCGTCCCAGAATTTACTAGAGAGATCTTGGGTCACACGCATCCAAGCCTTACCCATGGCGCGCGGAACGGCGTGCCTCGGCTGAGCGAAAGAGCGCTCCGACACCGAAACACCAACCACTACCGGCGCCGCTTCTCTCGGCTCAGGGGTAATTACAGCATCACCAACATGGCGTCTAGATTTGGAATTGGATTTAACGCTTTCTTGGTTCGATGATGTCGTAGTCTGACCACCTGACTTACGGCTTTTTCGTTTCACGTCACTCCCACCCCATCCCTAGGCTAATAAAGTCCATATCTTCAGCCGCAATAGCCATCTTTACTCACAATATTAATCCCCACCATTGATCTCGTCAATTCTTCACACTTAACAACCGCTTTTCAACTTTCTTAGAGATACACCGGGTTATCCAAGCGAAATCCGTATCCACGAATGGTCACCAAATAAGGATACTCAGGATCACTGGCCGCTAAACGATCCCTCAGCCGCCGCACCAGGGCATCCAGCGCCTGATCCGATACCCCTAACGACTGTTCTTCTCCCCACACTGCCCGGATGATTTCTTGCCGCGAGACCGCCTCCCCTTGATGATCATAAAGGATTTCCAAGAGCCGAAATTGGGGCACCGACAACGGCGGTAAAACTTCGCGCCCCGCGACCCAGACCCGATGAGATTGTTTATCCAAATAAAGGCGTCGCCGCGCAGGTTCGGCCTCTTTTTGCACAGGTACCGGCTCTATCAGGGGGAGAGTTGCATCCGAAGCCAGGTATACAAAATGCTGCACCAGGGCAATCTGGATCAAATCCCCATCCTCCAAACGCACTTGACCCTCAACGCGCCGTCCGTTACAAAAAGTTCCATTTTTGCTGGCCAGATCCTCTAAAATTACATTATCCTCAACCAGGGTAAGGCGTGCGTGATAACGCGAGACCTGACGGTCAGGAATGACCACCTCACACCGCGCATCTCGCCCGATGGTCAACGTTCGATCAACTACCCACCGTTGGCCATTTAGCGGACCGGTTTGACCGATGAGCAACGGGAATTCTTTTTCGCGATCATTTTTCATCATAGGTGTCCCAAATTAAAAGTTCCACTCAATGGTTCCTCCGACCCTCAGTTATAATATAACAGAAAATGAAAGTGGAAGATACGCCCTTTTTAGGCTGACATTTACGCCGCGATTTAATTGTCAGCCCCTGGAACGCTAATTAGGTCATCACGATTATGCCCATACCTCTTAAGTCCGGGAGTGTCTTGCGGAATCGCTATCGCATTCGCCGCATTATTGGCCATGGCGGAATGGGAAATATTTATTTAGCCGATGACCTGCGCCTAGAAGGCCGCCAATGTGCGCTCAAGGAAGTGGAATACGACCGCTCTCTGCCTCCGGATCTGCTTAAGGAAGCCCGCGAGCAGTTTTTCCGCGAAGCAACCGTTTTAGCACGACTAGACCATCCCAATCTCCCCAAGGTGTCGGATTTTTTCTCCGTTGAAGAACGCGATTACCTGGTTATGGATTATGTGCCGGGCAAAGACCTGCGCACTCTCATGTTGGAAGCCAAGGCTAAGCATGAGTTTTTACCCGAAAGCGAGGTCCTGAACTGGGCAAATCAGTTAGCCGATGCGCTGATCTACCTTCACAGCCAAAACCCGCCTATCTTGCACCGCGATATTAAGCCCAGCAATCTCAAGATCACGCCGAGCGGACTGCTTAAACTGGTGGATTTTGGGTTGGTCAAATTAGCAGCACCCGGTGAGGTGACCATTACCATACTGCAAGGGCAAGGGACCGCTCTCTACACCCCCCTTGAGCAGTACGGGGGTGATGGCGGGCACACAGATGTCCGAAGTGATATCTACGCTTTTGGCGCAACATTATATCATTTGCTCACCAACACTCCCCCTGCAGATGCTAAAGAACGTTTTCTCAACCCCAGCGCGCTGATCCCACCGCGACAGATCAACCCGGCGATCAGCCCGCGCACCGAACGGGCGATTTTATGGGCCATGGGGTTACACCCTAACGAGCGCCCCGAAAGTGTGGAAGAATTCCGCCTCAGCCTGATCGGTGACCGTCCCAGTATTTCACGCCCTTTGCCGAAGCAGTCCAGGGTTACCTCCAAGTGGTACTTCTTAACCCTGCCCGCAGAACGCGCATTGCTTTATACCGCCATCGCACTAAGCCTGCTCGGCTTAGTTCTCACTCTGATTCGCTAATCCCCAACCAGCGTTCCAACCAAGATCTCAGATATCCACCTGTTATCTGCCACAACCGGCTCAATCCCCAACCGATGCTACAGCCAAGCAGAACCGCCACCGCGATTCCCACCACCCCCGCCTGAACAAACCCGTTCCTGGCATCGGGAAAGGCAACACTAACAAGATAGGCGATCATTCCTCCGATGATCGTAAACATCGCCTGCTGGTAGGCTAAACGAACGGGCATCGCGCGTGATGCCAACCCTCCAACCCCCAAGCCAACCCCCCAAACCACAAACATAGAAACCAGCCACATTCCCAGGGCAGATCCCTTGCTTTCGGTGTTTTCGGGGTGAGGCGTAGGCGTGGGGGTTTCTTCCGTAGGTGTTGCCCTTATCTCAGGGGTTTGCGTAGGTATCACCGTGGGCAAGACTGCTGTTACCGCCGCTTCCTGACCATTGGTGATATTAATGGTGACAATTTGCGATAACAGCGCCGGATCACTCGCGGCACGGATTTCAACCGGCGTCGCCTCGGTGATCTTGTACGTGGTTTGAGCGACACCTTGGTTGGTTACCGTTTCTATCTGCTGCTGAATGCGCTTTTCACCCACACCTGTTGCAATCATAAAACGTACCACGGTGCCGTCGGGTACCGGGTTGCGATTATGATCATATATGAGGCCGGTGCGGATCAAAATGACATCCCCAACCCTAAAAGAGGGAGGTTCTGTTGACTGGGGTGTCATCTGGGGCGATACTGCTCCTTCACTCCCCACCGGTTCCACAAAGATGGGAATAACTTGCGTCGGATCCGGTGAGGTGGCAATTATTAGATCATAACCTATCCCGGGCACCGAAACCGGCGGCGCTCCCACCGGCACCACTTCTTGAAAGAGCACCCGTGCCGCCATATCTAAAAAGGGCGGGGCTTTGCTGTAAACCGCGTAATAAGCCGTTAATTTGCTCACATCCGTCGCATCCAGATAATAGGGCGCGTTAAAGGCGAAGACAATGACACGCTTATTGCGGATAAGATCAGGACGTTCGGCTAATAATCGCCGCAAAGCATCGGCTTCCGGATGATCACGGCGCGGGTTCAAAATAGAAAAAATAACCCACTCGGCTTGACGGAGATTGTTATCCAGCGCCGCCATTTCCTGCCCACCATTAAGATAGGCGGTGAGATCTTGAAACGAATAAGCCGAGAGGTAAGCCTCATTGATCTGGCCCCCCGCTTGCGGTCCGTATAACCTCACCACAGCCCTCTTCAAGCCATCCACAGAGAAGATGAACTGCTCGGGACATGTGCTACACTGCCGCGCATTTTCTACATCCGTAAAAAAGATCATTCCCTCCCGCGGTGCCGGCGGGCGCGGCAAAGCATCACTCAACTCGGCAGCATCGGGGCTTAGCAGCGTTACCGATTGGCGCGCCACTTCAAACACCACAGACTGTGAACGCCCCACCTCATTCAGGGCAATCGGTTCAGGAAGCACATCCTCAATATTGAAGGATGGATAAAGACGATATTTCAACGTCAGAATGCGTAACACCGAGGCATCCACACGTTCGGCGAATGCCGCATCCTCCAAATATTTTTGGACAAAGGAATCCAGGGTTTTGATCAAAGCATCAAGCGCATTCGCATCGCCAGACCCGACGAAATTGTTCACATACAACAGATCATTTCCGGCCAGAAAGGCAGTGCGAGCAACCAGGCGCGGGTCAAAACTCTGACCGGTAGGATCAAAAAAGCGCTTAACCGCATTACTGCCGAGGTTATCGCTGATGACCAATCCGCCGCCTTGATACCAGGTACCGATCGGGTCAAGGCGAAGCAACTGCTCCAATGCCGTGGCATCCAACGAAATAGGACGAGTGCTGGCACGGATATTCCCTTGAAAGCCCTGATAGCGGATATGCGAAACCAAAACACCATCCGGAGCGACAGGATCCCCCGGTAGCGCCTGTGTCACTGCGAAGAAGGGTGCCAGTTCAATTTGCTTAAGTTGCTCTAAGGATTTCCTTACCGTCGCCACCTCTTCTTCGGGCGAACGGTCCGAACTTCCTTGCCCCGGAAAATGCTTGGCAATAACTGCTATTCGCCCATTACTTCCTGCATGAACCCCACGGATAAAGGCTTTACCCATCTCCCCCACCCAGTAGGGATCTCCGCCAAAGGTACGTGTCCCCAGATCCTCACCGCTCATGCCTAAGTTGGGCACATCCAAAACGTCCAGTGAAGGACCAAGGTAAAGATTGAACCCCAAGGCATAAAGTTCTTTCCCCAGAACCTGCCCCACCTGCTCGGCCAGGGTGGGCTTCCAAGTGGCTCCGATGGCCATCGCGCTGGGAAGCGGGGTCATCCCGTTGAAGATTTGATCATTTGGGTAAAGATCCCCCTCTTGCGATATTCCCACAAACAAAGGTATATATGCCCAACGAGTCGCCTGCCCAGTGCGTGGATCAATGGCGGGAGTTTGTGATGCATCCCATGCTACCTGTTGCAAGTTGCGAATCAGTTCCGCCGTTTGCGCCACAGTGCCATCCGGCCCAACAAAGTTATCATTGGTCGCACTGAGCACCACTCCACCTACATGGTAGCGGGTGATGAGCGTATAAATGGGGGTGTTTGAACCCACATCACGCCCTTGAAAGGTCACCAGGAATAACTGACCTATTTTCTCTTCCGGAGAAAGTTGCGCCAATAGTTCACGTGCTCGTGCCTCAGCCTCATTTGAGGGCGTCTGAGCGTGACTCGGTGCAGGTAACGGGAAAATACCGAGCACTGTTAACAGAACAATAAACCAAACCCATCTCTTCCCCCCGCGGCTGGATTTATGTTGGCACTCCGGATGCCCTGGGATTGACTTTCGACTCATGGTTTAGGAATGGTCTCAACCTTTTGATCGGATAACCGTGCCTGCATGTGTGAACGAATCTGCATCGCCAATGCAGGATCGTCGGTAAACACACCATCCGTCCCCCACCGAAAGAGAGCCTCCAAATCCTCGGCTCGGTTAACCGTCCACACATGCACCCGCCGTTTTCGGCGATGCTCCTGCGCGATGCTTTCAGGCGTCACGTCGGCAAGGTAAGGATGAATAATACGTGGCGAAATCCAGCGCATAAAATCAGACCGTGCCAGCCACCCTGCTCGTCCTTCCAAGGCCAGCAAGGCAATTGGGCATTCTGGTAATAGGCGGCGGATTCGAACCAGATTCCACGGATTGAATGACGAGAAAAGCACCCAATCTTCCAAGTGGTATTCGCGCACCAGCTGCGCCACCTTTATTGGTAATGGATCGAATGGTGCATTATAGTTGGTCAGTTCTACGTTTATGAACAGACGCCGCCCAAATTCTTCAAACACCTCTCGCAGTAGAGGAACTTTCTCTCCCCGAAACTCTGCGGAGAAAAATGAGCCCGCATCCAGACGTCTTATCTCATCCAGCCTTAAATGCCGCACTTCGCCGCGACCGTTTGTGGTGCGGTCAACGGTCATATCGTGGATAACGACCACCTCGCCATCCGCAGTTAATTTGGCATCCAACTCAATCGCCTCCACCCCCTGCTCCGCGGCCAGGCGAAACGCCGCCAGGGTATTTTCCGGCGCATACGCCGAAGCACCACGATGGGCAAAAATCACCGGTTGAGGAAGTTTCTCCAGCATGCTACAACTCGACAAAGTAAGATTCAGCCGCGCGATCAATCAAATCCGTGCTCATTTCAGGTTCAATTCCCAGATAACGCGAGATATCTAGAATCTGGTCACATAAATCACGCGGATGTGAAGCTCGCAGTTTGCGGTTTCGCTTTATATAATGCTCTTGCAGTAGATAAGCCAGCCCCTGATCGCTGTACTTGATCCCTTTTTGTGCCGCCACACGGCGGAAAATCTCACGATATTCCTCGTATGAAGGATCGGGGATCTCAATTTTATGGCGCAGGCGTCTCAAGAACGCCTCATCCACCAAATCTTTGGGGGGAATGTTGGTTGAGAAAATAACCAATACATCAAATGGGATCTCGAATTTACGCCCGGTATGTAAAGTCATGTAGTCAATGCGATTCTCAAGCGGTACAATCCAGCGATTTAACAAATCGCGCGGACGCACCAATTGACGTCCGAAGTCGTCAATGAGCAAGATCCCCCCATTCGCCTTGACCTGGAAGGGTGCTTCATAATACTTCAACGTATCATCAAACACCAAGTCCAGGCCAGCCAAGGTCAATTCCCCCCCGGTAACGATAAACGGGCGGCGGATCAGCACCCAGCGAGGATCTCGGCGCGCGCCGGTGCGCAGAGCGCCTGTACCTTGGGCCGTATTTTCCTCAGCCACCCGTTGGTGATTCACCGAATCATAAAGTTTGATCACCTGACCATCCACATACAACGCATAGGGGACATACATCGTCTGCACCTGGATCAAATCCCCAATCGCGCGCGCCACCGAGGTCTTACCGTTACCGGGTGGACCGTAAAGGAAAATAGAGGTACCGGAGTTGACCGCTGGCCCAATACGCTGATAGGTGGACTCTGAGAGAACCAAATGCGCCAACACCTGACGTAAAAGGCGACTGGTTACTTGAAGACGTCCCCGGCTCTGCTTTCGAATGGCTTCGTTATACACATTGAGCGGCACCGGCGCGGGACCGGCATATTGACTGCGTTCCAACGCTTCCCGTGCCCGTGCGATACCTACACCGGTAATCCCATAAACATAAGCACCTTCCCCCAATCCCATCTGTGAGGTGCGTACCTCGATACACTTTTCGCGCTTCAGGGCATCCAGAATCTGATCCACCACCCCGGTAAACGGCAAAGCAATCTCTTCGGCCACCTTAAAGCCGCTCATATACCCCTGGAAATAGAAAATTTTAAGCACCAGATCCTGTAGCCACAGCGGCGACAACCCGGTCTCTTCAATTCGGGTGATCGGAGGCGGGACAAAAGGCGGGGGTTCCAATGGAGGCGTGGGAGGGTTATTGGGGATGCTTGATTTTGTGGGGGTGTTCATCCTTACCAAACCTCCATAGCGTACAGGATCATACAGTTTGTTATTCGATTATAGCACGGGTGACTTGCGCAAACGGCCTGCCTCTTATATAATGCCACCATGATGAAAGTCAGTGTCGTTATCCCGGTTTATAACGAACGCCAAACCATTCGCCAAATTGTTCAGCGTGTCCTCGATACCGGCCTGGTATACGAGATCATCATCGTTGACGACGGCTCCACGGATGGCACCCGTGACATCCTTAAAGAACTAGAGAACCAACCCCCTATCCGGGTCATTTTACACCCTGCTAATGCAGGTAAAGGGGCTGCGGTGCGAACCGGCATCCAAAATGCTCGCGGCGATGTCATCATTATTCAAGATGCAGATTTGGAATATGATCCGCGCGAATATCCCAAACTTTTGCGCCCCATCGAAGAAGGGATCGCCGAAGTTGTGTATGGATCACGTTTCCTTGGTGGAGCACGCCGTCCGATCCTCTTCTGGAATATGGTGGCTAACCGCTTGTTGACCTTTATCACCAATCTTCTCTACAACAACATCCTGAGCGACATGGAAACCGGGTATAAGGTCTTCAAGCGCGAGGTGATCCAGAATATCCCGCTCCGCGCCCAGCGCTTCGATTTTGAACCGGAATTCACGGCCAAAATCCTCAAGCGCCGCATCCGCATTTACGAAGTTCCCATAGACTTCAACCCTCGCGATTACTCAGAAGGTAAGAAGATCAAGGCATGGGACGCGTTTGAAGCCCTATGGGCCTTGATCAAATACCGCTTTGTAGATTAAATCTCACGTTGGCTTGAAATCGCGCACGGTCAGTTGCAGGGTTGCCTGACCATTATAGTGGTTAATGCCCAGCGTGTAGACCACGTCAATCCGTGGGGTAACTTCCGCAAACCGATCCCCCTGCCTAAAAGCAATGGCATCGAAGATAAAGCGCCCATCACTCAGTTTCAGCGCAAGGTGTCGGCCTTCCGCACCCACCGAGCGCGCTGAACGTACCTCAACCCCTCGAGAAAGAAACGTGACTTCGGAGTTACCTAAACCGAATGGCTCAAAGCGCTGCAAATACGATAAGATTTCCGGGCGAATCTCCGAAAGAGGGAGTTCGATATCTACACGCAAACTTGGAATAAGTTCGCGCGCGTACAATGTCCGTTCTGCAATATCTTCCAAACGCTCAACCAAGAGAGACAGCCTCTCAGTACGCACCGTAAAACCGGCCGCTAACGCGTGACCGCCATGGCGATCCAGCAAATCCGCACATTGATCCAGGGCTTCGGTAATGTGAAATTCGGGAATACTGCGACACGAGGCTTTCGAAAACTCTCCCCCTCGCACTCCCACCACTGCCGGTCGGTAATACGCTTCGACTAAGCGCGAGGCCACCAAGCCCACAACCCCTTCATTGAAATCCTCTTCAAAAACGACCAACAGATTACGGGACTGAGGATCGCGTAGCACTTCCTCGGAACGACGCTGCATCGCCAGCGTCAAGCGTTGGCGTTCACGGTTGCGATCATCCAATATCTGCGCTAACCGCGAACACACCTCGGGCTGATCGGCCACCAATAAATGATAAGCATCCATCGCCGTTTCCAGACGTCCGGCAGCGTTGAGACGCGGCCCAAGGATAAACCCAATGCCCTCGGCATTCACCCGGGTTAAGTCATACCCCGCGGCACGTGCCAGTGCGACTAATCCCGGCCGTTTCCCTTGACGCATTCGGACTAATCCTCGTTGAACCAGAACCCGATTTTCCCCCACCAAAGGCACGACATCCGCTACCGTGCCCAATGCTACCAAGTCCAACCACTCCTCAGGTTGAACACCCGATACGGGACGTCGCGCAAACAAGGCCTGCACCAGCTTGTAAACTACCCCGACCCCCGCTAGGTTCTTCTCCGGGTAGGGATCATCGGCGCGCTTGGGCGAAACCACAGCCCGAGCCGGCGGAATTTCGACCTTGGGATAATGGTGATCCGTAATCACGATATCTAGACCACAGTGATTCGCGTACTCCACCTCATGAATTGAACGCAAGCCACAATCCACCGTGATGATCAGGTCGGTCCCGCTTTCGGCCAATTCATCAATTGCCGTGGTATTTAGGCCGTAACCCTCATCAAAACGACTGGGGATATACACCCGCACATCCGTTGCTCCCAGGTGGCGTAAAGCCTCATAGAGCAAGGCACTGGCCGTTACGCCATCCACATCATAATCGCCATAGATGACAATGCGCTCGCCGTGATCAATCCCCCACAAGATGCGGTCAACAGCACTGTCCATATCTTTCAGTAGCCAGGGGTCATCTAAAAGCACCTGCCCATTGAGAAACGCCTCTGCCTGCGCCTGTGTCTCGATACCCCGGTTGTAAAGCAATTGGCGTACCAGAGGGGGGTAAATAGCCAGTGCGGAGTCAACTGCGGGGGGAACCGGTTGAGAGATTTCCCAACGTTTATCCAGTCGAGGGGACATTATCCATTCTCCTCATCATCTTTGGGGTCAATGTAGATGCGGGGTAGCCGCGCCATCATGTTGGTAACCACCTCATAATTGATCGTGCCCCAACGCTCGGCAACCTCCTCTACCGAGATAAAGCCCTCTCCCTGGCGACCGAAAATCACCACCTCGTCTCCCGGTGCCGCCCCCATTACACCATCCAACTGAATCATGATTTGATCCATACACGGCGTGCCCAACACCGGAGCTTTTTGCCCATGGACGAGAACCTCATTTCCCAAAACCCGGCGAATCCCATCCGCATACCCGGCGGCAACGACCCCGATGCGCTCATGATCCCTTGTCACATACCGGTGCCCGTAACCCACACCACTCTCCGGCGGCAACACCTTCACGGAGACCAGACGCGCCTTCAATGCCATGGCCGGACGGAACGAAGAGGGAAGGGGCGTCTCCGGAGAGGGATGCAGACCATACAACGCAATCCCCGCTCTCACCAGGTCATAACGCGCTTGCGGAAAATTAAAAATCGCCGCAGAATTGCTGGCATGAACCCAACGCGGACGCAACTTCAGAGCAGTCAGCGTTTCCAGAATTCCATCAAAATGCCGAATTTGTTTTAAGGTAGGTGCAGGATCGCTCTCATCTGCCCGCGCGAAATGGGTATACAGACCCTCTACCTTTAATCCAGGTAAAGCCATCAGCCAACGGATAAAATCCACCGCCCCCTCCGGCAAAACCCCCAAGCGCCCCATCCCGGTATCTACTTTGGCATGCACGCGCAGTTCGCGCCCTAATCCCCGGGCTTGATTAGCATAAGCCTCCGCCGTTTGAGGGTCGAAAACCGTCAAAGAGATATCCTGGGCAAGGGCTTCCTCGACCCAAAAAGGATGGGTATACCCTAAGACCAGCACTTGGATCTCACGGCTAAAGCGTCGAACCTCTAAGGCCTCTTCAATCCGTGCTACACCGCACCAAGTTGCACCGATTTGGGTTAGAGCCGGTACCACCCCACCAATCCCGTGGCCGTATGCATTCGCCTTGATGACGGCCATTACCGGTCGTTGGCTGATCGCCTGCAAAAGACGATAATTATGCTGGATAGCCCCCAGATCAATCTCCAACCACGTCGTGAGCACCTCTTCGTCCATAGGGGTATAGTATAAGCACCTCTCCCGCTCCCTGCAAGCCTTGGCGGCAAAATAACCTCTCCGGGTTATCCCAAATCACCAGATGCCCCTGTTGACCCCGCTCCGTAACGCCCTTAAAATAATTTGTGGTTATGGACTTCTTACCTGCCGGTTTCTTCCGCCCAGATCATGATCCGCCTTAGCATGGGGCTCTTTAGTGTGTGTTATCAAAAGGGCTGTCCTTATACAGTTTTGAAGTGGTTGAGTATTAAAAAGCCAAAGGAGTGGCGGCTATGTTTGTTAACCCTTTTCCATCTAAACGAGCCCCGGTATACGCGGATGTACCCGATGAAAAATGGTACGATTGGCGCTGGCAACTCAGCAATCGCCTGAACACGGTTGAAGAATTTGAACGTGTACTGCGGCTAACCGACAGCGAACGCAAAGCCCTCAGCCAAAAGGGCTTATTCCGTGTGGACGTAACCCCTTACTTTGTTTCCTTGATTGATCCCGACGATCCTGATGATCCCATCCGCAAACAAGTCATCCCACGCGAGGAAGAAATCGTCCCGTTTACCGGGATGATGGAAGACTCGCTAGCCGAGGATCAACATTCCCCGGTGCCCGGGCTGGTGCACCGCTATCCCGATCGGGTATTGATGCTGGTAACAACCCAATGTGCCTCTTACTGCCGTTATTGCACCCGTTCGCGCATCGTCGGCGATCCCAGCGCCACCTTCTCACGTAGCGAATTCGAAATGCAATTGGATTACTTGCGCCACACCCCGCAGGTGCGCGACGTGCTTCTCTCCGGCGGTGATCCACTCACCCTAGCGCCACGCCTGCTGGAAGAATTGTTACAAAAACTGCGCGAAATTCCCCACATCGAGATTATCCGTATCGGAACGCGTGTCCCGGTATTCTTGCCAATGCGCATCACCGAAGAACTCTGCACAATGCTGGAAAAATACCATCCGCTGTGGATGAACATTCACGTCAATCATCCCAACGAGATCACGAAAGAACTTGCCGAAGCCTGTGATCGCCTGTCCCGCGCGGGTATCCCGCTGGGGAATCAATCTGTACTATTGGCCGGGATCAACGATTGCGTCCATATTCAACGCAAACTGGTGCATGACCTTGTGCGCATCCGCGTGCGTCCATATTATCTCTACCAGTGCGACTTGGTGGAAGGCGCTGGTCACTTCCGCACCCCTGTTGCCAAGGGAATCGAGATTATCGAAGGCCTACGCGGACACACGTCCGGCTATGCGGTTCCCACCTATGTAGTGGATGCTCCAGGGGGCGGTGGAAAGATCCCGGTCATGCCCAATTACCTCATCAGCATGTCCGATCACAAGATCGTTTTACGCAACTACGAGGGCTACATCACCACATACGAGGAACCCTTAGACTATAAACCCCATGATCCTAAAACCTGCGTTTACTGCCAGAACAAACGCCCCGAACCGGGCCAGAAGGGTATAACCGCCCTGCTCGATGGCGAAGAAATGTTCATAAAACCCGAAGGGTTTGACCAATTACACCGCCGTGGTGGGGGCATCCACCGCCTGCGCGCCGACCCCTCGAAATGGAAGCCGTTGGGGATAGGAAGCGGTGATAATGAAGCCGCTCCCACCAATGACCCAAAACTCGATCAATCTAATTCAATTTAAGGAGGTGTTATGCATTACCGACGTTTGGGACGCTCTGGTCTGAAGGTCAGCGAAATTTCGCTGGGTGCATGGGTCACTTTCGGTCATCAAATTGACGAAAAAACCGCCATTGACCTAATCCACGCTGCCTATGACCACGGCATCAATTACTTTGACAATGCAGATATTTATGCCAACGGTCAAGCCGAAATTGTGATGGGCAAAGCCATTAAAGACCTACCGCGTGAAGCCCTGGTCATCTCCACGAAGGTGTTCTGGCCTACGATGCCGGGGCCTAACGGACGCGGCCTTTCCCGTAAACACGTCATGGAATCCATCCATGCCTCATTGCGCCGGTTAGGTACGGACTACGTAGACCTATACTTCTGCCACCGCTACGACCCGGACACACCGCTAGAAGAGGTTGCACGGGTCATGGACGATTTGGTCCATCAGGGCAAGGTGCTCTATTGGGGCACGTCAGAATGGCGTGGGGCTCAAATCACCCAAGTATACGGCATTTGCCGTCAATACGGGTTAATTCCCCCCACCATGGAACAACCTCAATATAACCTGCTCCACCGCCGTCGCGTGGAAGAAGAACTGGCGCCGGTGTGCCACGAACTGGGGATTGGCTTGACCACCTGGAGCCCACTGGCATATGGAATCCTCACTGGTAAATACAACGAGGGTATCCCCGCAGGCAGTCGCGCTTCGCTTCCCGATATGGCTTGGATCCGAGATATGATCACCCCGGAACGCATCGCAAAAGTGCGTCAGTTAACCGACCTGGCCAAAGAACTCGGAATCACCCCTGCTCAACTGGCGATTGCCTGGATCCTTCGCCGCAAGGAAGTCTCCAGCGTTATTACCGGGGCAACGCGTTTAGAACAACTAGACGAGAACCTTGGCGCAGCCGAAGCGGTCGAAAAACTTACCGATGAGGTGCTGGAGCGCATTGACCGCATTGTCGGCGTTCCCGGTGATAACGATTAAGACGCTGACCACGGAAAAAAACGAAGACGCGGGTGTCAGCCCGCGTCTTTTTCTTCTCAAATCGAGAAAACTCACGCTTCTTTCTGCTTTGCGCCTCCCAACATTACCATGCGCACTTCGGGTAAATCGGTGTACCAGATCAAAAAGGCTGAGAGCAACATGGCGATAATCGTCATGAGCACGTAAGGGGCATTAAATACCTGTACGCCGTTCACATTCACCGTGCCGCGCGAGAGCACCAGCATCAGCCGGCTAATGATGTTAAAACCCTGCGAAAACGAAATCAGATACCACGGCCAAGGAGCAAGACTGCGACGCAGGATCTGAATCGCTCCGATTAAAGCCAACACGGCAAGCACCACCGGCAACCACCATTCCTGCGACGCAGGATCAAATGAGGCGGCGGGGTACAAAACCAACGGGACAACCTGAAGGATCAAGAAGGTAGCAATAACTCCCGGCTGGAAGAAGAACCTGGGTAACATATTGGCTCTCCCTAAAATTAAAGATCAGTTTATTCGGGGGATAATGATCTTTGATATTAGTGCACAATCTTGCCTTTGTCAAGCAAAAGCGCTAGAATATATTCATATTCTTCACAAGTTTATCCTCAAACTCTTGACAAATCCTAAAGGCTCACCTATTATTGTGCGCAATTAATCCCCTCGGCTAACAACCAGCCTCTAAACCAACAATTCATCTCGGCCCCCGTAAGTCCAAATTAAAAGGCGTTGCGCTTAAATCTTTGAGCCAAAGGAGGTGATTGGCTTACACTTAGTCAAGATGATTTTCTAAATTAACACCCCCAGCCTCGTTGTTCTTGCGATAAATCTAAAGCCATAGGAGGAGAGTATGCGCTCGGTTAAGTTTCTATCTATCGTTTTGCTATTGGCAGTTATCCTAACTGCCTGCGCCCCAGGGGGCGGGGGCGCAGCCCAGCCCAAAGAACTAAAAGTCGCCATTCTTGCGCCTCTTTCAGGCCCGGTTCCAACGTTTGGCGTCTCGACGCGTGATGGAGCCCTCATGGCCATTGACGAGTGGAATGCCAAGGGCGGTGTCTTGGGCATGAAGATCGTGTCCATCGTCGAGGACAGCCAATGCACCCCTGATCCTGCGGTTAACGCCGCCAACAAGGTTATTGACCAGGATGGCGTAAAGTTCATCATCGGCGAGGTTTGCTCTAAGGCTTCCATCCCCGTCTCTGAAATCGCCAACGCCAAGGGTGTCATCCAGATCAGCCCCACATCCACGAACGTCAACGTCACTGTTGACAGCCAGGGCAAAGTGAAACCCTACATCTTCCGCGCCTGCTTTATTGATCCGTTCCAGGGGCAGGTGGGGGCTAAGTTTGCTTGGGAGAAACTCGGCGCTAAGAAGGCTTTCATCATGCTGGATCAGGCCAATGACTACGTCAAGGGCTTAGCCGAGGAATTTGAAAAAGCCTTCACCGCTCTGGGTGGTCAGGTTGTCGGTAAAGCCACCTACACCGCCAAGGATACGGACTTCTCCGCCATTCTGGCCCAGGTGGCCGAGGCCAAACCGGATGTGGTTTACCTGCCCGACTACTACAATGTGGTCAACCTGGTCACCAAGCAGGCTAAGGAAAAGGGCATCAACGTACCCTTTGTGGGTGGCGATGGCTGGGATTCCGCCGATTTGGATCTGGCCGCAGCGGATGGTGGCTTCTTCACCAACCACTACTCACCGGATGATCCGCGCCCCGAAGTGCAGAACTTCCGCAAGGCTTACGGTGAGAAATACAAGGACGAGAATGGTAACCCCAAGGTGCCCGATGCGCTTGCCGCGCTGGCCTATGACGCTACCAACCTGCTCCTAGAGGCTATCAAGCAAGCCGGTACCACCGATACCGCCAAGGTGAAGGACGCTCTGGAGAAAATCAAATTCAACGGCGTCTCAGGTCAGATCACCTTCGATGCCAATCACAACCCGATCAAGTCCGCCGTGATCCTCGCCGTCAAGGATGGCGCCGTCAAGTTTGAGACGGTTGTCAATCCATGAGCCACGCGTCTTGAGCCTATCGCAAAGCTGGGGGGCGCCACATTAACTTTGGTCGCCCCCCGCATACTGCAAGATTGGCAGTAGGAGCCTAGAGCCTATGCAAACTGTATCAGCGTCCTCAACTCCGGTCATTTATCACCGCCGACAACCTTTGCTATGGGTTGGCAGAGGTTTCTTTGCCTTATTAGGTTTGTTGGTTCTTTACATTCTCGGCGTCAATTTAGTCAAAAACCCCACCCTATTCGCCCAAATTTTTATCAGCGGACTGCAATTAGGGTTTGTCTATGCCATGATCGCCTTGGGCTATACCATGGTTTACGGTATCGTCAAATTGATCAATTTTGCCCATGGCGATGTCTTTATGGTCGGGGCTTTTACCAGTTTTTACGCAGTAGCCAAATACCGCCTGCATCAATGGCCTAATGCGGTCTTTCCCAATCTAGACCCAGGGTTAGGTGTTGTTATCGGCGCCATCACGGTCATCCTGCTCTCTATGCTGGTCTGCATGATCTTGGCCATCACTATTGAACGCGTGGCCTATAAACCCCTCCGCGATGCTCCTCGTATTTCGGCACTTATTACTGCAATCGGTGTCTCTTTCTTCCTTGAATTTTACGGCGCACTAAACTTTGTCTTCTCACCTCGTTTTATCCCTTACGAACGGCCTTTCGAGGTCGTTGCCTGGTATATTAAAGATGGCATTCATCGTGTTCTGCCCGGGCAGCAAGCGCCGGAAAACAGCATAACATTTTCCAATATTTTCCTCATTATTATCGGGGTTTCCCTTCTTATCCAACTCTTTTTGCAATATTTGGTTCGCCGCACCAAGATCGGCATCGCGATGCGGGCATGTTCCTATGACCGACAGGCAGCCCGCCTGATGGGCATTGACGTGGATCGCGTCATTTCCTTTACCTTTGCGGTTGGAGCAGCCTTTGCCGGTGCCGGAGGTGTGCTCTATGCTATCGCGTATAGCCTTATCTGGACCCAGTTGGGCATCTTACCCGGCTTGAAAGCTTTTGTCGCCGCCGTGCTGGGAGGTATCGGCAGCATTCCAGGGGCTTTCGTCGGGGCTTTAATTATGGGACAGGCCGAGGCAATGACCATGGGCTATATTTCCACCCCTATGCGAGATGCCGTAGCCTTTACTATTCTGATTATTGTGTTATTGCTTCGCCCGACCGGCATCTTCGGCGAACCCGAAAAAGAAAAAGCCTAAGGAGAACCCATTATGGAATTGGGATTTCTACTCGGTTCCCTGGTCAAAATTATCGCCATCATGGCCTATCTCTACGGGCTAATGTGGGTACTTGCCCGCCCCTCTATTTGGATAAAGATTGCCGGCCTAATAGGGGCGTTTGCGGTGGTGCAACTGGCCTTAACGGACATTAACGGCTTCCGACTGCTTAACAACTTCGACAATGGGCTGCTCTTTCAGGCCTGTGCTATGACCATGGTCGCTTTAGGGTTGAACCTGATCTATGGGTTCAACGGCCAATTCAGTTTGGGGCAATGGGGTTTCTACGGCATCGGCGCCTATGCCGCCGCAGATATCACCTACCGCTGGATCAATGGTGATGCACGTGGCCTTCTGGTGTTGGGCTTTGGTGCCTTGCTGGGAACTCTGGTATTAATCGGCATAAACAAATGGCTTCAGCGCTTCCGCGGCATCCCGGTGCTCTCTTCATTTACGCTTTACTTGATCGGCGCCCTCATTGCGGGCGTAACTGCAGTTTACCTGGGCAATCAATTGAACCCTCTGATCACTCCCTTCTTGGGCACCGCAGGCGAACCCGGCCCCCTCAATACCCCCGCGGCACAACAGGTAATTTACTTCCTCTCGGTGATACTGGCAGGAATTTTTGCCGCGCAAATTTCTTTCCTCTTCGGTTTGCCCGTATTGACCCTGGGAAGCGATTATTTTGGCATTGCCACCCTGGGATTTACGATCGTAGTCAACACCCTCATGGTTAATTCGGATACCATCCTGCCCTTCCCTGAAATGAAAGGGGGACGCGGCATGATCGGTATTCCCAAACTTACCACTTGGTTCTCCGCCTTTTTCTTCATGATGTTGGTCATTATTATTATGCGCAATCTTATTCACTCTAGCACCGGGCGCTCCCTCGTAGCCGTACGTGAAGACGAGGTGGCAGCCAAAGCCATGGGGATTGACGTGGCCGGGGCAAAATTATTTGCCTTTGTAGTCGGGAGTTTCTTCGCCGGCTTGGGTGGGGCTGTCTATGCCCACTACATCGGTTTTCTCAGTCCGGGAACGTTTGACTTCTTAGCTGGCTTCAACCCCTTAATCATCGTAGTATTTGGTGGTTTGGGAAGCATGACCGGTACCATTACAGCCACGTTCGGATGGATCTTCTTCCTGGAAGGGATGCTGCGCGTGCTACTGAGCCAGATGGGCACCGAAGCCCCCACCTGGCGCTTTGTGCTTTACCCGATCACATTGCTCTTGCTGATGTTGATCCGCCCTCAAGGGCTGCTCGGTTCTGTGGAATGGGGATTCCTCAAAGGTCCAGAATTCACCCCCGTTCCACGATCCCATCCAGAACCGGCGCATGAAAGCGCGGCGTGAAAGGAGTAGCCCATGGAGACGAAACCCAACGGAAACGAACCCTCTGTACTTGAAATTCGTGGTCTCACAAAATTTTTCGGCGGTCTGGCCGCCGTGCGTAATTTCGACCTAACCTTGAAGCAGGGGGAACTGGTTGGATTAATTGGCCCGAATGGCGCTGGTAAAACTACCGTGTTTAACATGATTACCGGTCTGTATGTGCCCACCAGCGGTGAAATTTACTTCAACGGGACGAACATTGTTGGCTTGGAACCCCACGAAATCACCCGTATGGGCATTGCCCGCACTTTCCAGAACATTCGTCTTTTCCCCAACCTGACCGTGCTGGACAACGTGCGTATTGCCTACCACCCCCATTGCGGCTACACCCTGACCGATGGCCTCTTACGCACCCCACGCTTCAGCGTGAAAGAAAAGGAATTGACCGAACAAGCGCTCGATTTTCTAAGCATCTTCCAATTGGATCGCATCTACAACGAAGTTGCCAAGAACCTCCCTTACGGCGAACAGCGTCGGGTCGAGATTGCGCGGGCTTTAGCCTGCAATCCCAAACTATTACTTCTGGATGAACCCGCCGCAGGCATGAACCCGCGCGAGATTATTGAACTGATGGACCTGATCCATTTCATTCGCGAACGATTTGACTTGACCATCCTGCTCATCGAACATCAAATGCGGGTGGTCATGGGGATTTGCGAGTGGATTACGGTCATGGATTTCGGCCAGGTGATCGCCCGTGGCACCCCCAAGGAGATCCAGGAAAACCCCTTGGTCATTGAAGCCTACCTGGGGAAAGGAGTGACCCATGCTGCTTGAAGTTCATAATCTCAATGTTTACTATGGTGCCATTCACGCCCTTCAGGGCATCTCGTTTCACGTTGACGAAGGCGAAATCGTCACCCTCATTGGAGCAAACGGGGCGGGAAAATCCACCACACTACGCACCATCTCAGGCCTGCTCCGCACCCGCACCGGTTACATTCGCTATAAAGGGCGCGATATTACCAACACCCCAGCCCAGGAAATTGTCAAAATGGGCATCAGTCATGTGCCTGAGGGACGCAAGATTTTCGCCCCGCTTACCGTGCGCGAGAATCTGCTGATGGGCGCCTACACGCGGAACGACCCCAACGAAATCCAGCGCACCATGGAGCGCGTTTTCACCTCTTTCCCGCGCCTAAAGGAACGCATTAACCAATTGGGAGGCACTCTCTCCGGCGGTGAGCAGCAAATGCTGGCCATGGGACGTGGTCTCATGAGCCGCCCCACCTTGCTTCTCTTGGATGAGCCTTCCATGGGCCTCAGCCCCATTCTAGTCGAAGAAATCTTCCGTATTATTCAAGAGATCAACCAACAAGGCACCAGCATTCTTCTGGTAGAACAAAACGCGCACATGGCGCTTTCCATCGCTCACCGCGCTTACGTACTTGAGACCGGACGTATTGTGCTTTCGGGCACAGCCAAAGAGGTCGCCGAAAATCCAATGGTCAAGGCAGCCTACTTGGGCATCTGATCTGCCTGTACCGATGGCATTCCGCCCCGCCTATCTGAGCCTTCTGGCAAGCGGTGAACTTAAACGGCGGGTTGAACTCGCCTACGCCCATCTCGAAGCCTGCGATTTATGCGCCTGGGCCTGCGGCGTCAACCGCCGCGCAGGGCAATTGGGGGTCTGCCGTACGGGTGAAAAAGCTAAAGTCAGCAGTTATGGTCCCCACTTTGGGGAAGAAGCCCCTTTGCGCGGCTGGCGTGGCTCAGGCACCATTTTCTTCACTCGCTGCAATTTGCGCTGTCAGTACTGCCAGAATTATGAAATTAGTCAAACCGACCAAGGGCAAGAAGTCGAACCGGAAGAACTGGCCGAGATCATGCTACACCTTCAGCACTTGGGATGCCATAATATTAACCTTGTCTCCCCTAGCCATGTGGTGGCGCAAATCTTGGCTGCCGTCCTCATCGCCGCTCAAGCCGGACTGCGCCTCCCCCTGGTCTATAACACGGGCGGCTATGACTCAATGGAAAGTTTACGCCTGCTGGATGGGGTCATTGATATTTACATGCCGGATATGAAATACGCCGATCCCGAGATTGCCAAACGTTATTCGCGCATCCCCAACTACCCTCAGGTCAACCAGGCCGCCGTGCGTGAAATGCACCGGCAAGTGGGTGATTTGCAACTAGACGAAAACGGGATTGCGGTGCGCGGTTTGTTGGTTCGCCACCTGGTTTTACCCAACAATCTCGCCGGCACTGAGCAAATCGTCCGCTTTCTCGCCCAGGAAATATCGCCCAATACCTATCTTAACATTATGGATCAATACTATCCAACCTATCGCGCCTATCTGTTTCCAGAGATCAACCGCCGCATCACGGCAGAGGAATACCGACAGGCGGTAGAGGCTGCCCATCGTGCCGGATTGTATCGGCTGGATTAATGTAACCTGTGCCTTGACCCCTGCACCGGCAAAGCCACCAGGATCAGGCTACTGCGCCCTTCTAGCGTATAGGTTGGGGATACAATAGGCGGCGACTGTTGCAGTTCACAGATATCCTCGGGACTGGCAAGGCTGGTATCTACAAACCGATGCCAGCGCTGATCAGAAGGCAACCAGGGCAATTCAAAGTTTAGCGCATCCCAATAGGCGTTGAACGCCACATAAACATGTTCCCCTGCTTCGGGCAGACACAGTTCCAACGCTAAAGAATGGGATATATCGCGCCAATCCGGTTGATGACACTTAACCCCATGCCATGCAATGCGCGGCGTGTTGTCGCCCGGCTTACGCGCCCAAAACGATTCCTCACGAAACACATGGTAAGATTGCGTAAAAGCCACCAGCATTTGCACGAAGCGCCATAGACCCCGTTCTCGCTCTAGAAGTTGCCAATCCAACCAGGACATTTCGTTATCCTGACAATAGGCATTGTTATTGCCACGTTGGGAGCGTCGCACCTCGTCCCCCATTAAAAGCATCGGCGTACCTTGAGCAATCAGCAACGCAACCAGAAAATTACGAATCTGCCGCTGGCGTAAGCGCTCCACCTGGGGATCATCGGTAGGGCCTTCAACCCCGCAATTCCATGAGAAGTTTTCCTCAATACCATCCCGGTTATCTTCTAAATTGGCTTCGTTATGCTTGTGGTTATATGAGACCAAATCATTCAGGGTAAATCCATCGTGACAGGTGACAAAGTTAATGCTACGATTGGGTTCACGGTCGGGTTGGCGAAAGAGATCAGGACTGCCAATAAGGCGATTGGCAAAATCCCATATCGTACGTTCATCTCCGCGCATAAAGCGGCGCACATCATCCCGAAAGCGCCCATTCCACTCCGCCCAACGGTGACCAATGAACGTACCAACTTGATAAAGTCCTGCCGCATCCCAAGCCTCGGCAATGATCTTCGTCCCTGCGAGGACGGGATCGGTTTCGATTTCCCACAAAATGGGGGGATTCTTGAGCAATTGTCCATCTTCATCTCGTGCCATAACCGAAGCCAAATCAAAGCGGAATCCGTCTACGTGCATCACCTGCACCCAATAACGCAAAGCATCCAGAATTAACCGCCGCACAATCGAATTATTGGTATTTAGGGTATTCCCACAACCGCTAAAATTCAGATACCGCGATGGGTCGTGCGGATCAAGCATATAGTAAATGCTGTTTTCCAGCCCTTTCAATCCGAATACCGGCCCACGATGATCACCTTCAGCGGTATGATTGAAGACCACATCCAAGATAACTTCAATCCCTGCACGGTGTAGCGCTTTAACCATATCCCGAAATTCATCCACCGGGCCAAGAACATCCTTGCGTGAACTATAACCACGATGGGGTGCGAAAAACGCCACCGGGCTATAACCCCAATAGTTCGTTAACCCGGGAGGCGCATCCTGCTCGTCAAACTGTTGTACCGGCATCAATTCTACTGCAGTGATCCCTAGCGATTTGAGATAGGGGATCTTTTCGATCAAACCCGCATACGTTCCACGCTTTTCTTCCGTCACACCGGATGACGGATGGCGGGTAAAGCCGCCTATATGAAGTTCGTAGATCACCGTCTGAGCGTAGGGCAATCGCAAATGTTGATCGCCTTCCCAATTGTAGCCACGGGGATCCATCACTGCGCACTTCAGCATATGGCCCCAATCCCCACCTGGTTGTAATGCGGCCTCACGGCGGTAATTTTCGGTATTAACAATCACTCGGGCATAAGGATCTAACAGCAATTTGCTGGGGTCAAAGCGATGCCCGCGCTCAGGGTCGTGTGGGCCAAATACTCGATATGCGTAGATCTGGCCGGAGCCGATTCCATGCACGTAGACATGCCAGTAGGCAAACGTGCGGTGCTCTTGGGGATCTAGATGAATCACATGCGAGGGTTCAGCATCCTCAGGATTCTCAAATAGCAAAAGATCTACCGCCGTGCTGTTCATCGAAAAGAGCGAGAAATTAACCCCGCCATCGTGAATCGTCGCCCCCAAGGGATAACTCTGCCCACGGTGAATTTTTATCTCAGACATCACAACTCTCCCGCTTAAATGAAAAGGGTTAAAATGAAGTAATCACCTATCTGTACCTGGGAGTTAAAGCCATGGAATACCGCTTTCTGGGCAAGACCGGAGTCAAGGTTTCAAAGTTGTGCTTCGGCACAATGACCTTTGGCAATGAAGCAGATGAAGAAACATCTGCCGCCATGTATCGGCGTTGCCGAGATGCCGGCATCAACTTCTTCGATTCGGCCAACATATATGCCGGCGGTCAATCAGAGATTATTCTCGGGCGCCTGATCGCAGGGCATCGTGACGAAGTGATTATAACCAGTAAAGCCTTCTTCCCAACCGGCTCGGATGTTAACGCTCGCGGGGCCTCACGCCGCCACCTGCGCCTTGCCGTTGAAGCCAGCCTCAAACGCCTCAATACTGATTATATTGACATTTACTACATCCACCACTTTGATGACGTTACCGCCCTCGAAGAGACCCTGCGCGGTTTGGAAGACCTGGTGCGCCAGGGCAAGATTATTTACCCGGCAGTGAGTAACTTCGCCGCCTGGCAAATTGAAAAAGCCTTGGGCATTGCTGAGCGTCACGGCTGGACACCATTAGCCTGCATTCAACCCATGTATAACCTGGTCAAACGCCAAGCCGAGGTCGAGATTCTGCCCATGGCTCAAGCCGAGGGTTTGGGTGTTGTACCTTATAGTCCTCTCGGAGGCGGTCTGCTCAGTGGCAAATATGGGGCCACTCGCCAGCCCGAAAAGGGGCGCCTGGTTGAAAATCCCATGTATCGCACCCGTTACGGCGAAGCCTGGATGTACGATGTTGCAGAACGCTTCACCCAATTTGCCCAGGCTCATGGGTTTGAGCCGGCCGCATTAGCCGTGGCTTGGGTTGCCAGCCATCCCGCGGTAACTGCGCCGATCATTGGTGCACGAAATCTCGATCAGTTAGAAGGGGTATTAAAAGCCTTGGATATCCACATGACCCCTGACCTGCGCGAACAAATTGCATCCCTTTCACCGACCCCACCTCCTGCTACAGATCGTTCGGAGGAACGCACAGCTTACACCATGGTTTCGCGTTAATGCCATAATCTTGGCACAAGGGGTACAAAGACGTTAAAATTGACTAAAAATGTTAAAAAAAGACGCACTATGTCTGCTAAGGTCACAGTAACTCCGGTCAAAGATATCCGCCCCCGTTTAGAAGATGAATTTGCGCCGGGAGAATTTATCCCTCGCACCCCGGCCATTGCCGAAGCCTATGCATGGGGCCAGGAACTCCATAAGGGTCAATATCGCCTGAGCGGTGAGCCTTACTTTGAGACTCACTGCGTGTGGGTGGCGGGATTCTTGGATAAACTCATTGGCCGCGAAGCCTGGACCATTGCCGCTTTGCTCCATGATGCGGTGGAAGATCAAGGTGAAACCCTGGACGCCATCCGGGCACGTTTTCCCGGCCCGCTCGGCGAAGAAGTAGCGTACATTGTAGATGGGGTAACTAAAATCAGCAACCCCCGCGACGGACGAACGCGAGAGATTGAAACCCTGCGCAAACTAGCCCAATTTCGTGATCCCGGCGTTTACCTGGTCAAATTGGCCGATAAAAGCCACAACCTTCTAACGCTGCACCACATGCCAGAACACAAACGCCAGCAAAAGGCTTTAGAGGTGATTCGCGCCTACGGCAAACTGGCGGGCATCCTAAACTGCTATCGCTGGCGGCGGTGGCTTGAAGATCTGGCTTTCCCGTATGCCGATCCCGAAACCTACGCGTTTGTAAAGGAAAAGATTGACGCCGATCCCCGCCTAGATCTCTCGTTTATCAATCCCATGATGGAACAACTTGGCAACCTGATGGAAGAAAGTGGGATCAGCGGAAGCGTGGAATTGACCGTTAACGGATACTGGCAAACCTGGCAAAAGTTGCGCCGAATGGCGCGGGCACGTCGGGCCTCCATGGATTCCTTCATGGCTGTCAATGATCTGGTCTCGTTCCGGTTGGTGGTAGAAAGTCAGGATGAGTATCAGTGTTATCAACTGCTCCCCAAAGTCAACCGCTTTCTCGGCCCTTATTTAGACCAGAATCGCTTCGATGATTACATCGCCTGTCCTCAGAATGGCTACCGTGCGCTTCAGATTACGGCCTGGTTACCTGACCTTGGAGCCATTGAAGTGGCCATTGCGACGCGGGAGATGGAAGAAGAAAACCATTGGGGCGTCGTCTATGCATTGAAACAGGGCAAGGATATCAGCCATTACCGCCCGATTGAAATCTTTACCCCCAGTGGAAGCGCGCGCTTCTTGCCCGAGGGTTCCACCGTCCTGGATGCTATTGCATCTATCCAACAGGAATTTCTTCTGGACAAAATCAGTGCGGTTAAAGTCAACGGCAACCTTGCCCGCCTCTCAGATCACATTCAACCGGGTGACATCGTCGAAGTGATCACCGGCAACAACCGCCTGTCACCCTCTGAGGAATGGTTAGCCTTCAGCAATCCTTCCACTGCGCGCCTGTTGCGCGGCGTGCTGGTGACCGAGGCACTGAAGCGCAGCGCTGAAAAAGGACGCCAGATTGCCAAGCAACTGCTCAAAGAACGTGGATTATTGGCGCTCGAGGACGTACAAGCCTTAGAACCTACGCGGGTGGACAACTTATTAGAACAACTTGCCTGTGCTAGTCTGGAGGATTTCTATGCCGCCCTCGGTAGCGGTGCCATTCGCCAGCAGGAAGTCTCCCAAACCTTGGATCGAGTTGGGATCACCAACGACGCACTTCACTGGACTACCATTCAACTGCTTGGCAGTGCCCGTGCCAACCGCCCGGGGACATTAGCCCGCCTGGCCAGCCTCGTTTCTCAGGCTGGTGGCAATATCCTGCGTTCGGTCAATAATACATTGCCCGATGGGCGCTTCTCACTGCGTTTAGTGGTCAGCAACCTATCCCCTGAACAATGCGAACCGCTTTACCAGGCTTATCTACAGTGCGGGGTCGAATTGGAGGTTATCGAAATCACCTAAGAGATTGGAATGTGGTATAATTTTTGAAATTCATGCCACCTATTCAAATGCATGAAATCTAGATCGGAGTAAAGAGTTGAATCCTTCACCCAAACCCACCCAAATTGCCGATGACGTTGTCGTCTCTCTGGCTTACACCCTCAGCGTCAACGGTGCTGTTGTGGACTCTTCTGACGAGTCCAATCCGGTTGTCTTTCTCCAAGGTTATGGCAATATTATCCCTGGCCTCGAACGCGAACTATACGGCCTACATGTTGGGGACGAGAAACACATCGTCGTGCAACCCCGCGATGGCTACGGCGAAGTAGATCCTGATGCCATCATGCGCATTCCTAAAGAAGAATTCCCGCCCCAGATTCCTCTAGTCACGGGCGTTGAATTGGAAGTGCGCGATATGGAAGGTAATATCCTGCACGCCACGATCGTCGGCGTGGATGATGAAGCCGTCACCCTTGATTTCAACCACCCGCTTGCCGGCCAGGAACTGGTCTTCGATGTTAAGGTCGTTGATCTGCGCGAGGCAACTGAGGAAGAACTGCGCCACGGTCACGTTCACGAGGCAGGCATGGAAGAAGAGGAATTCCTCCCCGGTGACGAGGAGGAATAATCCTCACCCTCCGGAGAGCACAAGCCGCTACGGACATCCTGTAGCGGCTTTCTATTTGCCAGGAGCAATTTTGGTATAATCCTATCGCGCACAATCAAAAACGGCACCCAGAACTCATCCGATATGCGTTTCTTGCCCACCTCGATCCCTGATGTTATCATCATTGAACCCCAAGTCTACAGCGACTCACGTGGTTTCTTCATGGAGGTGTTTCAAGCCCACAAGTTTGCCGCCGCCGGACTGCCCAGCCACTTTGTTCAAGATAATCACTCAGGATCACGTCGGGGAATCCTTCGCGGTTTGCATTACCAGATTCAAAACCCGCAGGGGAAATTAGTCCGAGCAGTCGTGGGCACAATTTTTGATGTCGCTGTTGACCTGCGTAAAAGTTCCCCCACATTTGGTAAATGGGTTGGGGTCATTCTTTCGGCTGAGAACCACCTTCAACTTTGGATTCCGGTTGGCTTTGCCCATGGTTTTTATGTCTTGAGCGAATGGGCTGAGGTTCACTACAAAACCACCGACTTCTACAACCCCCAGGGTGAGCGTACTCTGCGCTGGGATGATCCCCAGATCAACATTGAGTGGCCGCTCATTGATCACCAGCCACCCTTGCTTTCAGAAAAAGATGCACAGGGGAAGTTTCTTTCCGAAGCCGATCTCTTTGACTAACTTGGAGAGGCAAAGATAGTGATGCAACGTGTACTGGTCACAGGCGGTGCAGGATTTATCGGCTCGAACTTCGTGCGTTACCTTTTACGTCACGAGCCTGAGGTGCAGATTATCAACCTCGATCTTCTAACCTATGCCGGTAGTTTGGAGAATCTGCGCGATTTGCCGGATGAGCATAGGCACATCTTCATTCGAGGCGATATCTGCGATTCCGATTTGGTTTACCACTTACTTATCCAATACGAAATAGACACTGTTGTGCATTTTGCCGCCGAGTCGCATGTAGATCGCTCGATTCTCGGCCCGGCTCAATTTATCCATACCAACATTATTGGCACGTTCACACTGCTAGAAGCCGCACGCAGAGCATGGATAGAAGATAAAATTGTTCCCCTGGAACAGTGCCGCTTCCATCACGTCTCCACAGATGAGGTTTTCGGTTCCCTTGAGCCACACGATCCTCCCTTCCGTGAGACGAATCCCTACGCTCCGAACTCCCCATATGCCGCCTCCAAAGCATCCAGCGATCATCTGGTGCGCGCCTATGCCCACACTTATGGGCTACCGGTAACCATCACCAACTGCTCCAATAATTACGGCCCTTACCAGTTCCCGGAGAAATTAATCCCCCTAATGATCCTAAATGCTCTACAAGGGAAACCCTTGCCTGTCTATGGTGATGGACAGCAGATTCGTGATTGGCTGTACGTTGAGGATCATTGTGAAGCCATTCACCGCGTTCTGCGACAAGGGAAACAAGGGGAAACTTACAATATCGGCGGCAATAATCAACCTACTAACCTACACATTGTACATACCATCTGCGATCTGTTGGACGAACTGCGACCAGACTCCCCCCACCGCCCTCACCGCAACCTGATTCGCTTTGTCGCCGACAGACCCGGCCACGACCGGCGCTACGCGATGGATATTCGCAAAATTCAACGCGAACTCGGCTGGCAACCCCGCGAAACGCTGGAAAGCGGACTACGCAAGACCGTGCTGTGGTACCTAAACCATTTGGATTGGGTTTCCGCCATTCTCAAGCGCCCCGATTTCCAGGCCTGGTTAGAGAATAACTACGCTTCTCGAGGAGTAGAACCATGAAGGGCATCATTCTGGCCGGGGGTAAAGGCACCCGCCTCTATCCAATCACACGAGCCATTAGTAAACAGATTCTCCCGGTCTATAACAAGCCAATGATTTATTACCCCCTTTCCATGCTGATGCTGGCCGGCATTCGCGACATTCTCATTATCAGTACACCTCAAGATCTGCCTCTCTTTGAACGCTTGCTTGGCAGTGGAGAGCAGTGGGGATTGCGCTTTCAGTATGCCGAACAACCCGAGCCACGCGGTTTAGCCGAGGCTTTTCTGATTGGACGTTCGTTTATCGCCGGTGAACCTTGTGCGCTTATCCTCGGCGATAACATTTTTTACGGGCGCGGACTGGCCCGTCTGCTCCAAAGTGCGGCTCAGGTGCAAGAAGGTGCAGTCATCTTCGCCTACCCGGTCAATGACCCAACGCGTTATGGTGTCGTTGAAATTGACCGGGACGGGCGGGCCTTAAGCATTGAGGAAAAACCCAAAAAACCGCGCTCCAACCTGGCCGTGCCGGGCATTTATTTCTATGACCACCATGTCGTAGAGTATGCCGAAACACTTCAACCCTCTGCACGTGGCGAACTCGAGATTACCGACCTGAACCGCATTTATCTAGAGAAAGGCCAACTTAAGGTTGAAGTCCTAGGACGTGGTATCGCCTGGTTGGATGCCGGTACTCACGAAGCTCTGCTTCAAGCCAGCAACTTTGTCCAAACCGTTGAAGAACGTCAAGGTCTAATGATCTCCTGTCCCGAGGAAATCGCCTATCGCATGGGGTATATCACCGCAGAGCAACTTCGCGAGCAGGCCCAAGCCATGGCAAACAACGGCTATGGCGCATACTTGCTCCGACTTCTCGAAGAGGCTCCCTGGTAAGCATGCGCATCCTTCTGCTTGGACATTTAGGACAATTGGGATGGGAAGCCCGCCGTGCCTTAGCCTGCCTGGGCGAGGTTATTGCGTTCGACTACCCTCAAATTGATCTCAGCCAACCGCAAACCCTACCCCCGCTGATCCGAGATATCAAGCCCACAATCATCTATAATGCCACTGCCTACACTGCGGTAGACAAAGCCGAGCAGGAATCTCACCTTGCCAATCAAATCAACGCAATTGCCCCTGGCGTGTTGGCTGAATGCGCCCGTGAGGTTCGTGCTGTCTTGATCCACTTTTCAACGGATTATGTATTCGACGGCACAAAAGGCAGTCCTTATGTCGAGGATGATATTCCTCATCCTCTTAATACTTATGGAATGACCAAATGGATGGGGGAGCAGGCCATCCAAGACATCAATGATGTTTATCTGATCTTCAGGACGAGTTGGGTTTACAGTTTGCGCCGAGACAGTTTCGTCACCAAAGTGTTGGAATGGAGTCGCACCCAAGAAACATTGCGCATCGTGGATGACCAAATCGGCAACCCCACCTGGGCGCGAATGCTGGCTGAGATTACTGCAAACCTGTTGGCCGATTACCGCGAAGACCCTTATGCACAACTTCAAGACAAACGCGGGCTCTACCACCTAGCCGGTGATGGCTGGGCAAGCCGGTTTGATTGGGCACAAGCCATTTTGAAATTACATCCACAGCCGGATCAACGCGCAACACGCCATCTTTTGCCGGCTAAAACCTCAGAGTTTCCAACCCCTGCCACTCGGCCTCTGTTTTCGGCTTTAAACTGTGAGCGTTTCAAACGCACCTTTCACCTTAGCCTGCCCCCTTGGCAAGACGCCCTGACCCTGGCCTTGCAACGATAAACAAACCGATATGCATCCGTCTTCATCCCACGAAGATCGTCTTCTCTTTTCCACCCAACATGAACTGCAGCAAGTACTGCGCTGGTGGTGGATTATTTCTTTGATGGCATTGCTAGGCGCGTTAGGCGGTTGGATCATTCACGCCCTTAAACCCCCGGTCTATGAAGCACAGGCGGTTTTCAGCGCCGCTATTGACTATACGCAAACCGGTCTGATGACCCAGTTTGAACAGGATCAAGCGCTTAACGCCGTTGGCCATTTGATCGCCTCCGGCGAGGTGCTTGAGCGGGTGGTAGCCAAGAGCCAGGCTGAAGGGATGAGTCTGACCGTAGCCGACTTGCGCCGTATGGGTAGTGTGGAGCGACAAGTAGATGCCTTCATTCTGCGCCTGCGTGCCACGGATGCCCAACAGGCGGCTTACCTGGCCAACTTATGGGCCAGTGAAGCCAACGCCGTCCTTACTGATGCGCAAGCGCATGCCCTCCAAGCAGCACATTTGGCGCGTTACCTGCAATCATTAGAAAGTTGCCTCCAACGCTCTCTCATCGTTCCCCCAGCGCCTGCCCTATGCTACCAGCAATCCCCCACAGAACTGCAAAACCTGATCACCGAAACTGCCCAGCAACTTCAGGTCGAGCGGCAAGCCAGTCGTAATCTTTTTTCCGGGCTTCTGATTCAGTGGACAGAGGAAGCCACCCCACCCGCCCAACCAACGCAATTCGGGCGGAATGACCTAATATTGGTCGGTACACTCATCGGCTTGCTGGCGGGTATTGTTTTGGTTGAACTCATGCCTCCGTTTCGCCGTGCGACATCATGAAAGCAAAATTTTTTTCCATTTACCAAGGGTTACAATTTGGGCTTTGGGGCGCAGTAGGACTTCTGCTTCCATTAACCAGTTTTCCCTGGATTACACAGCGGTTTAATATCCATTCCGTTGCTCCTGCCGCGGCTCTCCCGCTGGGACTTTTAACTTTGACCTGGTTTATTCCCTATATAGTTGCGCCAGCGGGACGCCTACCGCGCCAGGCCATTCCTTTGTTGATGTTCATCGTCATTGCTCTGCTTTCCTCCCTTCTCTCATTCACACTTCCCCTGCCTCCCTTCCGTTCTCCCAACATATGGAGCAACATTCGCGAAGCGTTACTGACCCTGGGAGTGGGCAGTGCATTCTATCTCTTAGCGGCCACCTGGCTCAGCACATCCAAACGCATTGAATTCCTTCTTCAGGTTATTCAAATCGGCGGAATCGTTATAATCCTCTGGTCGTTCGTGCAGGCTTATTTCTGGTACACCCAAAAGGGTTATCCGGCCTGGATGTTCGCCGTCCAGTCCCATCTAACGTCCAACGGGCGCCTATTTGAACAGCGCGTTACTGGTTTGGCATTTGAACCTTCCTGGTTGGCGCACCAATTAAACCTGCTGTACTTGCCCCTTTGGTTGGCCGCCACCCTTAAACGCTGGTCTGCATTTCGCTTCCGCATCGTCGGCCTGAGCATAGAAAATCTGTGCCTTCTTGGTGGTGGCGCGGTTCTATTCCTCTCTTTCTCTCGTGTGGGCTGGCTCGCTTTTTTGTGTGCTCTGGCTTATGTGATCCTCCGTGCTAACTTGGCTCTGATTCGCTGGCTACGGGATCAACTTCAAAAGCGCCTTCATCTAAACCTGGCACGCTGGGTGATGGGGCAAGCCATTCCTATTGGAATGGGGCTTTTATTGATTGGCATTTATATCGGCCTCTTTTTCAGCGCCGGCTATATCCTCAGCCGGCTCGATCCGCGCATGCGCGACCTCTTTCGCTTTGAATTCTTGCGCACCGAGGGTCTGGCCGGCTATGCCAACCGGCTGGTCTTTGCCGAACGCTTGGTTTACTGGCAAACCGGCTACCGCATTTTTGCCGATTATCCCTGGCTTGGGGTGGGCTTGGGCAATGCCGGTTATTTCTTCCCTCAAAAGATGGTCGCTTTTGGCTGGGCATTAACGGAAGTGCAGGACCTGATGTTTCGCCATTCGTTTATTCCCAACACGAAAAGCCTGTGGGTGCGCCTGCTGGCTGAAACTGGAATTGTTGGCTTTGCCGTATTCACCACTTGGCTCTATGTCCTTTGGGTTACCGGACGCTCTCTCACGCATGCATCTTCAGGCTTACAACGCACACTGGGTTGGGCACTCTGGTTGGGCTTGATCGCGCTGCTGGTAGAAGGTTTCAGCGTGGATACGTTTGCACTGCCCTATTTTTGGACGCTATTTGGGCTCGCCACTGCGGCCTCAACTTTGAGATCTCAACCCTCTGAGCCCCCACCCCCTGCAGAAGCGGCGCGTTTTGCCTGACGCTGATCCCACCACCAGCCACCTATTAAAATCAATCCTGCTACGCCTGCAATGGCACCGATCATCACCCAGAAAGGCAGACGAGGTAGCACGCGATACGTACGACTAACATACCACTCGGTAAAAAAGATCAGTCCAACACCCTCAACAGCCAACCATCGCCCTAACCAAGGATCACGCGCTTCCCGCGCCAAGTGATAAACCCAGGACACGGTCAACGCCAACGTCGGGAGCAACATTGTGCGATAGCGAGGGTTATCCCACAAGTCACCCCCTGCCCGCAAGGATGCCAGAATCGTCCAACCCCAGGCCAATCCGATTAACCATAGCAGCACAAATCGCCACGAACGCTCCCGAACATGCCTCAATGCCCATGGCGCATAGAAGAGAAACGGCAATACAGCGTACCACCCTAGTGCGCGTAAGGTACTAATCCCATTCCACACGGGAAGTGAAGGGTCAAATATCGCCCCGGGCAAGACCGGTTGAAATACACCATAAGCCACAATAAACGGGAGTTCAAGAAACGTAGGCAATTCCCCCAACAACTTCTGAACCCATCCCGAACCGCGTTGGGTCAAATAGGCATCCCATAGCGCTACTCGTTCCATCCATCCACCGAAGGCGACCAGTCCAAAGATCACCAGAACCCCTAATCCCATTACAACCCACCGCCAACCCCGCTTTACTTTAAGATGAGCAAGATAAAAGATCAAACCTCCGCTAAGAAGAACTAATAGCCAGACCCCTGCAGCCAACCAGGAAAAAACCCCCATCACCCCCAATGCCAACAGCCCCCCGCCAATGCGTATTCGCAGCATACTTTCCCGATCCCACAACGCCCATAGGATTACACTCCCCAAAGCAATGAGAAAAGGATCACGCATTTGAGAGGCCGCCAGGAACAGCGCCTCAGGATAAAACGCCAGCACTATCACCGCGAGACGACGGCTATTTTGGAAGATATTCTGCTTCAGCGCACGAGCCAGAAAAGGCAACCCCACTACCCCCGCCCAGGCGCTCAGGATCAAGATGAGCCAAGGACGGTGTTGATCCGGACTCAAGTAGCGGTACACCAGGGCACTTAAGGCCAACATCCCACCATACTGATCCGAAACATACCGCCCTCCCAAAGCCGAGAGGACAGGCGCAGAAGAGTTTGCCAGAGCCCACGCTTCTTGATCGCGCCTGAAAGCATCATAGTAGAGATACCCCAGGTTTTGCTGGGGAGTGTCGTAACCCCACTGGGGCAAGGCTAATGTGAGCCCAACCCCAAGGATTAACCGCACCAAGAAAGCCGCTATCACAACCCGACCCAACCACCGTTCCTGCCCGCTCCAGCGCCACAATGCATAAAGTGTTCCCCATGCCAGGCTGAATAATAGAGAGGACGCCAAAACGCCTTGAACGTCTAGGCCACCGGTCATCACCCGGGTGGTGATCCCACCCGAACCAATTCCCAAACCAATTATGCCCAAGAGGATGAACGAGAGAGTAGATTTTGATGCCACTAGAGGCCTACCTCCAATCCTCAGTTCCGGTTATAAAGCCCAATCCACCAGAATACGATGCGCCCGCGCGATCCAAGTATAACGTTCGGCATCCGCACGCGCCTGTTGACCTAAAGCCCAACATACTTCAGGGTGGCGAAAGAGATCATCCAAGGCTCTCGTCCAGGCTTCCACATCCTCCGGCGGGCAGAAACGCGCATTCCTTTCATTCAACACCTCATGCAAAACCGGCAAATCACTGGTCAGGATAGCCCGCCCACAGGCGAGATATTCAAACATCTTCATCGGACTGCAAATATCAGCAGAGTTTCCTCCACTGCTACCGGCCACCGCACGCTCGTACGGCATCAACAACACCTCGCCGGCGGCCTGATAGAGGGGTAAAACCCGGTTCTCGACAAAACCCGTTAAAATCACATTGGTTAAGCCCTGTTGGCGTATTTCATTGCGCCAATAGGTCACTGCCTCATCGCGTCCACCCACCCACAAGAATTGGATGTGGGGAAGGTTTCGCGCCATCTCCAACAAGAGCCCCATTCCTCGCCCGGGATAAAAGTGACCGCTGTAAACCGCGGTGAACTGTTCCTTCAACCCCAGCCTCTGCCGGGCTTCCGACGGATCAGGCAGTCCATGATAGCGTTCTAGATCAACCCCGTTGGGAGCAATCACAACCTGGTCTTCCCGTAGGTTAAGCCCAAATTCCTCCCGTAGAACGCGATAAAGCGCTTGTGTGATGATCGCGAAGCGTTTGCTCCCTTTGCGATTAACCACCCACCGCAAAAGGTGTGGACCGATTCGTCCGCTGGGGCGGTCATGAAGTTCTAGAACCAAAGGAAGTCCCGCTCGTAACGCCATGAATCCGATTTGAGGCAACCAGGTATAAACGAGGTCCGTCCCCCAGTCCCGCGCTCGATTCCAGGCCCGAAAAACAAAATCATAGCGCTTGAGCCAAGGTCGGCTTGGTACCCACGCCACCTCAAAGGAATAGGCCAAACCGTAATGTGCCGCCAGCTGTGACCAGGGAATGTCATTTTGTCCGGGTACCCACAACTTGACCACATGGCCGGTTTGCACCAAGGCTTGGCACATTTTCATCACCTGAATGCTGTTGGCCGTGGTGGATGGAATTTGAGAGGTGCTAAAGCAAGCGATGCGCATGTATCACCTCTTCATGGCCACTTTCGGCCCGGGCCAGTTCGCGCGTTCCGCGCCAGATAATTGCCCCTACGGAAATAATGAAGTAACCACTCAAGAGTAATGCCAACGATATAACACCATAACGTGCCACCAGGATAAACATCAACAGGGTTTTAAGCGCACCGACTGCCACCGTGATCAACAATGGATCGTTGGGTTTCCCCAGTGCCAATAATAATGGACGGTTCCAATAAAAAACATTTGCAAAACCATAGCCGACTAAGAGAACCAGGATCAAAGGAAAAGCCGGAAGGTAAGCACCCTCCTTAAACCAGGCCAGAAACCACGGCCCCACCCAAATAAGTCCCACCCCAACGGCTGTCGTCCAGCCGAATGCAATCAAACTGGTGCGCCGTAGCAAAGCGCGCAACGTTTTCCAGGCCTGCTGCGTAACCGCCCGTGTAATCTCCGGGTAGGTGGTTTGAATAAACGGAAGGATGGGCAGCATAAGGACATTCATCAATGCCAGGGCAAATTTATAATACCCTGCTTCCAGACTGCTCAGGAAGAGCCCCGCCCACAGCACTTCGTTATCCCGAATAAGCATGTTAACCGTGCCGCTCAGATTTGTGCTTATAGCAAAACGCCCAAGAGCCGCTTTTTCAGGCACGCGCTGCACCGGAGCACGCCACCACATCGGCCCCAGAATTCTAGCGGCAGTCTGCCAGCCTATGGTCATCATGGCTAAACCAAAAGCCACTTTTCCCGCCAAGTAGGCCAGCATCACCTCAAAGACACCCCAATGCATCACAAAAGCCAATGTAATCCCGGCTGCCGTAATGATATTTTGAATTAGCGTGATCGCTGCCTGAGCGCGAAAGCGCCCCCTAATTTGTAGCAGGGCCGTTGAGGTCTCGGTAAAAAGATTGCCTAACAGTGCCAAACCATAAAGGGGTATCCAGGGCTGTGCGCTGGGGTCTTTAATAAACCAGCGTACGGCCCAAGGCGAAAGTAGTACCAGCAACAAAAAAGCCAGGATCGAACTGATTCCCTCCGTCAGCGCGGCCAATTTCACCACCCCGGCGGCGAGATCCTTGCGTTCCTGGGCTAGATAATGATTAACATACTTGATAACCGGCTCGCCCATGCGAAATGAAAGCAAGCGATTAACATTAGAGGCAAAGGTAATCACCAACCCCAGCACCCCATAGGATTCCGGCCCAAGTAAGTAAGCGGCCAACAAACCCTGATAAAGGCTTAAGCCTAGGCTGATGGTATTGCCACTAAAAAGGTAACCGGTATTACGCACCACCTGCCGAAGCAAGCGGTCTTCTTTCCAACTCGCCCACAAGTAGGCAAAACGTTTCATACCGTTTGGATTTGGCTGGCCCATGACCGTTCGGTCAGGTACCATTGAACCAAACGGTTCAGGCCTTCTTCCAATGAAATTTTGGGCTCCCAGCCCAACAAGGTACGTGCTTTTGTGATATCTGCCCAGGTCGCCGGCATATCCACGGCTTGTGGTGGATGATATTCGATTTGCGCCGGTTTTCCAAGGGCCCTTTCCAGTATCGCGATGGCTTCTCGCATCGTGTGGGGTTGATCACTGCCCAGGTTGATTACCTCGTAGCCCATCGGCTTTAAGCCCAAGAGAGTGCCGTGGGCAATATCATCCACATAGGTAAAATCGCGTGAGAAACTGCCGTCGCCATACAACACTAAGGGACGCCCCTCTGCGATCCACTGGCAAAAACGAAATAGGCTCATATCCGGGCGCCCTGCCGGTCCATAAACCGTAAAATAGCGAAAAATCGTCACATCTAAGCCGTATAAGTGATGATAGGTATAACAAAGAGTCTCCGCGGCTTTCTTGCTGGCCGCATACGGTGAGAGAGGATGGCTGGTATCCGCATCCTCACGGAAAGGCATAGGATTCATCACCCCATAAAGACTTGATGTTGAAGCCAACACAAATTTCGCAACCCCAAACCGGCGACTGGCCTCGAGCAAGTTCAGCGTTCCGGTGACGTTGGTTTCAAAATAGATCCATGGATCACTCACACTATAGGGTACCCCCGCCCGCGCCGCCAGGTTGATCACCGCATCAAAGGGAGCAAAACGCGCAAATGCCTCACTTAATGCTTCACGTTCACGGATATCTAGGTGCAAAAAATGGAAGTTGGGATGAGCCTGAAGACGTTCCAACCGCCAATGCTTTAAACGTACATCGTAGGCGTGGTTAAGGTTATCAATCCCAATGACCTCTGCCCCTTCTTCAAGCAGTAACTCCCCTACCCTGGCCCCAATGAAGCCAGCCGCGCCGGTTAATAGGTACCGCTTCATAGACGAACCACCTTGGGATGATTGCGCCCCAATTTGCCCAAAGCGTTGCGCGTATCTACGATCAACTGCGCCGCCTCAAGGATGGCCGGATAGTCATAACGGCTGTGGTTGGTAACGATGACGACGCAATCCGCCTCACGGACAGCCGCCATTAGGTCCGGCACCGATTCCAGGTTGATTTCCTCATGATGGATGACCGGAATATATGGATCATGATAGGAAACCACTGCGCCTTTTTCGCGCAAGAGGTGGATCACATCCAACGCCGGCGATTCCCGTAAATCGTCAATATCGGCCTTATAGGCGGCCCCCAAGACCAGGATTTTGCTCCCCTTCACCGGCTTGCCGTGCTGATTTAGCGCATCCTGGACTTTGCTCACCACAAAACGCGGCATATTGGTGTTAATTTCCGAAGCCAAATCAATAAACCGTGCCGTGTACTTAACCGAACGCAACTTCCAAGAAAGATAGAGCGGGTCAATGGGAATACAATGTCCTCCCAAACCCGGCCCAGGGGTGAACTTCATAAAGCCGAAAGGTTTGGTCGCTGCGGCTTCGATCACTTCCCACACATCAATCTTGAGCCGGTCACACATAATCGCCAGTTCATTGACCAAACCGATATTGATCATGCGGAAGGTGTTTTCAAGCAATTTGGTCATCTCGGCGACCTCAGTTGAGGAAACCGGTACAACCGTCTGGATCGCCTGCTGATACCATGCCGTCGAGACCTCACAACAGGCTGGGGTAATTCCACCGATAACCTTGGGGGTATTATAGGTCGTCCAATCCTTGCGCCCTGGGTCCACCCGTTCAGGCGAGAACGCCAGGAAGAAATCCTTTCCCACCTCCAAACCACTTTTCTCCGTCAAAATCGGAAGCACCAACTCGCGTGTTGTTCCCGGATACGTGCTGGATTCCAACACAATCACCATGCCCGGGTGAAGATAGGGCGCCAGACTCTCCGCCGCACTGACAATATATGAGAGATCCGGATCGCCTGTTTTGCGCAAAGGCGTCGGTACACAAATGGAAACTGCATCAATCTCTCGCAGTGCCGCGTAATCGGTCGTGCCTCGCAAACGCCCCTGGTCCACTAAAGCACGCACTTGTTCCGAGGAAACGTCCAGAATATAACTCTCACCTCGGTTTAGGGCTTCCATTTTAGAGGTGATGGGATCAATACCGGTTACATCAAAGCCGGCTTCGGCAAACACCACCGCCAGAGGCAAACCCACATATCCCATCCCCACTACTGCCACCTTCGCCTTGCGTGTGGTTAGTTTCTCAATCAGTTCACCCCGATAATCGCGTTCCATAAATACACCTTTCCCCTTCGTTTAGAATAGGCTAAGTTGGGTCGGTTGTTCGTCTTGACCCGTTTGGGTCTCTGGCGGCGTGATTAGTTCTTCAGGTTGAGACGATTTTTGCGGTCCCTGACGCGCCATGTCCAGGTAAGCGGGCAAGCGCCCAAAATCCTCGATCACCGTGGCTTTCAATGAAGGCTGATGCAACGCAGCCGCCGGATGATACATCGGAATAATCAGGCGGCCATTGACCCACAAGGCTTTGCCATGAACCTCACTAATCTTAGCGTTAGGTAAAAACTTGGCCATCGAAAATCGCCCCAACGTGACAATCACCCGGGGGTTAATAGCCTGCAACTGTCGCTCCAGGTACCCATCGCAAGCCGCCAGCTCCTCCGGCTGCGGATCACGATTACCCGGTGGTCGGCACTTGACGACATTTGTGATAAATACATCCTCCCGCTTTAACCCCGCCTGTTGGAGCAATTCATCCAGGAACTTCCCGGCCGGCCCTACAAACGGTCGCCCTTGCTCATTTTCATAGAAACCCGGTCCCTCCCCGATCATCATAATTTCGGCATCGGGGCGCCCCTCACCCGGCACCGCATGTTTGCGGGAATAGTGCAAAATGCACTTGGTGCAGACCGCGACCTCAGATGCAATCTGTCGAAGAATGGTCTCTGGATTCAAGGCTAACCTCCTCGCATAGATGGGCTACCGGCTTCATCTTCTTCGTGCAAAAAGCGCTCAATTTGTGCAACATCAACATGATCGAGATTCATGATCAAAGCGTCTTCATGATTATCACGATAATACCCAGGCCGCACTGATATGACGTCAAAACCAAACTTGCGATAAAGAGATTGTGCCGCAAGGTTTGAGCGCCGCACTTCCAGGGTATAGCGTTGAGCCCCCATGCGATGCATTTCAAGTAGCGCCTGTGCCAAAAGGCGTTGTCCAATACCAAATCTTCGATAGGCAGGATGAACGGCAAACGTGGCAATGTGGGCTTCGTCAATGATCAGCCACACCACAATCATGCCCACAATTTCAAACTGACCTTGATCATTCTTTTTTTCGGCTACCCATAAATGTGCGGAAGGATTGGCTTCAATTTCAAATCGGTAAGAACTTTCAGGCCAGGGTAACGCAAAAGAGGCCACATCAATCTCATGCACGCGGGGAATATCCTCAACCCGCATCCGCCGAATCCATACCTCAGAAGCCGCCATTGCCTTCATAAAGAAACCCCCTCTGCATGGTGGAGATAAAGGGGCGACAAACTGTTCACATCATCCACTTCGCCTTTTTTCCACCGTTGCCAAGCCAGTTCGGCCAGGAACGCCGGATGACGCATGGAACGAGCCGGTGAAACCAAAACAACCCCCGGCTGACGGACTAAGCGTTGACGTTCTTGGGCTGTCAATTCACCGCATATAATCACCGGTTCTTGCAAGGTTTCGATTAGACTGTCCAACGTAAGGACCCGTGGGTGGTTCTCCGCCCACCATCTTCCCTCACGATAGCGGTAATCTCCAACCGCCAATCGCCCCCGCCCTGCTTGTAGAACTGCCACTAAGCGGCGCTCATCCGGTGGTTGGCCATAGGCAAGAATATCTAAGGTCGGGATTCCGATCACAGGCAGCTTCTCGGCCAACGCTAAGCCTTTCACCACAGCCAAGCCAATGCGTAAACTGGTAAAAGAGCCCGGACCCAGCGCCACTCCCAGGGCCTTCAGTTGCTTGATAGAAACCCGAGTGCGCGCCAGCATCCATTGAATAGCAGGCGCCAATTCAACCGTATGGTGTCCCTGACTCAACCAAGCGTGCTCGGCCGCCACCATATGTCCGTCATACAGGGCAATGCCCAACCACTGGGTGCTCGTATCAACGGCCAACAGCATGAACCACCCCCAATACTTGTCGCCGCAAATGCTGCACCAGATGCCGGTAGCGCGTGCCCACTGGCGTGAAAAGCAGACTGCGCTGTTCTTCCGAGATCCAGGTCAGATGAATCCACAACCGTTCAGGGGGAAGAATCGCGGCAATGCGTTCCGGCCACTCAATCACCAATGCTCCCTCCTGGATCAGGCTATCAATATCCAGGTCAATGGCTTCCTCAAGGGTGCTTAATCGGTAAGCGTCCAGATGAAAAAGAGGATGCCCCTCAGGGCGGCGGTACACATTGACCAAAACAAACGTAGGGCTTGAGACGGCGTCAAGCGACCCCCACCCACGTGCAATCCCTTGTACCAAAGTCGTCTTACCTGCCCCCAAATCCCCTTGCAAGCATATCACGTCGCCGGGGCGCATTAGAGCCCCTAAACGCATCCCTAGACGGCGAGTTTGGTCCGGGCTACGACTAAATAATTCTAGCGTGTGCGCATCTAGAATGGGCATATTCCAAATTATACCTGTGTTCGCATCCGTTCTTCAAAAGAACGCCGCGCCCAGTTCATTAGCACACGCGCGATTTCGCGAGATGCATAGGGGCGAGCCAGACGGCGGGAGTTGGTGGCCACCCTTTGGCGCTCTTCGGGTTGCTGGAGCCAAGCATTGAGTGTCATGACAACCCGCTCCGGTTCTGGCGCCCATACCCCAGCCTGCTCCCGAACCACATATTCTACGTTGCCATCTTCTTGCCCCGGCATCCGGCTGTAGAGGATGATCGGCAACCCCACGATAAAGGCCTCGCTGATTGTGCCTGGGCCTGCCTTGGTGATTAATATGTCCACTGCCCGCATGAAATGATGCATCTCGCGTACAAAGCCATAGACAAACGTTGGGGACTTCCATGCCACCTGTTCTAACCTCTGCTGAAGAGCCTGGTTTCGGCCACAAACGACTACCAAGCCGGCCTGCAGATTGGCGTCATTAATCGCCATCGCAACCGCCTCTAAAGGTCCCATCCCTTCCCCTCCCCCTACCAGCAAAACAAGTGGTAAATCTAGTGGCCAACCCAAGCGCGCACGAATAGCCTCAGGGGATTCGCTAACTCGGTTGAAGCGTTCTGCAACCGGTAATCCTATCACCCGCAAGCGTTCATCAGGCACACCGACAGCAACGCCTCGTTCCCGTGCCGCCGCAGTGGGCACAATGATGAGATCGGGTGAGCCACAATACCATGCGGTATGGGTCGAAACCAAATCGGTTACAACGGTAATGTAAGGCCGCCCAAATTTTCGCGCCGCGCGGGAAATAGGATCATTGAAAAGCGGGTGCACTGAGACCACCAAATCACACGGGTGTTCAATCAACAAGCGCTCAGCCGACCGACGTACATAAGGCCATATGGCATTAAAGACAAAGCGGGTACGCCGTCGCCCATCACTCAGGCGATAACCCCAATGCCAAACCTCAGGCACACGCGAGAGCACCGGATAAGCCTCAGGGGCTAAATCAAAGGGTGGGGGGGCGTAATCGCGAAAGATATCCACCATCTCCACCGTCACCTGATCACCAACCTCTAAATTTAACGCTTCAATAATGGCTTCAGCGGCGCTTCGATGTCCCCCACCCGTATCAGAAAAAAGGAAAAGTATATGAGGGCGATCAGGTTTGAGGTTCATAATTCTCCCGGGGTAAAATGGCTTTTAGTCGGCGGGCCAGATCGCGCCGTGGCAATAGCACGCGGCGGCCGCACTTCAAACATTCCAATCCGATATCCGCCCCCAGACGCACGACACGCCACGTGTAATTCCCGCAGGGATGGGGTTTTCGCAACCGCACAATGTCACCCAGTTGCAATTCGGTCAACATCAATCGGATTATACCACCCATGTTATAATCCCTAAGGCTAACCTAAACGACGGCTAAACGGAATACACCATGTTAAATCTGGATCCGGCTACCCTGATCACCCGTATTATCACCCTGGTTGTGGCCTTCACGGTGCATGAGTATGCCCATGCCTGGACGGCAACGCGTTTTGGCGATACTACCCCCCGCCAAAACGGGCGGCTGTCCTTGAACCCTTTGGTACATCTAGACCCCCTGGGATCCCTGGCATTACTCCTGGCGGGGTTTGGTTGGGCAAAACCCGTGCCTGTCAACCCCTATGTTTTAGGTCGCCGTTCTCCCAGTGCCCTGATGTGGGTTTCTCTGGCGGGGCCGCTTTCGAATCTGATGTTGGCTATTCTCGCCGCGGTTCCTCTCCGTTTCGGGTTGATCCCTTATTCTCCTTGGTCATTGAGCGGTGGATGGCTACCAACACCGGGCGAGTTTTTGATCGGTTTTATCTGGATTAATCTGGTCTTATGCTTGTTCAATCTCATTCCCATTGCCCCACTGGATGGAGATAAAATCTTGGAATATTTCGCCCCCCCCTCTATTGCACGGGTTTTAGAAACCATCCGTCCCATGGGTCCATTATTACTTATGGTCGTTGTGTTTGTTCTCCCATCCCTTGGCATTGATATTCTCGGTTTCATCCTTTATCCCGCTTTATCTAACCTGCTTTCGCTCCTTCTGGGAGGATCGTTATGACCATTCGAATGACAATTATCGGCCTGGGCCGTATCGGCCTCTCCATTGGGTTGGCGCTTAAAGACAATCCGCACCAGATTGTGCGCATTGGCAACGACGCTGACCCTCAAATCGAGCAAAAAGCCCTCAAGATGGGCGCCCTGGACGAAGCCATTCACAACCTGCATACTGCAACGGCGGATGCCGATATTGTGATCCTTGCAGTGCCAATGGATGAAGTGCGAGAAACGCTGACCACTATTGCACCCGACCTTAAACCCGGTGTCGTTGTCCTGGATACCTCACCTTTGAAAACTCTGGTGACGCGCTGGGCTAAAGATCTGCTCCCGGCGGAGCGCTATCTCGTTTCTTTCTCACCCAGCCTCAATCCGGAATGTCTCTATCCGGTTGCACCGGGCGGCGAGACGGCCCGACCAGATCTCTTCAAGGGTGGGCTTTTTGTCATCTCCAGCCCTCCCCACACTCACAGTGATGCCCTCAAATTAGCCAGCGACCTCGCTGCCCTCTTGGGAGGACAGCCGTACTTTGCCGATCCGTATGAAGCCGATGGCCTCATGGCAGCCGTTCACGGCCTACCTCAACTCAGTGCTGCCGCGCTTCTTACGGCAATCACCCGTCAACCGGGCTGGCGTGAGGCGCGCAAATTAGCCGGCCAGACGTTTATTGAAGCCACCGAGCCGATCACGCATTTGGATGACCATACCCAGTTAGGTCAATCCATTCTACTAAATCGCGAGAATTTGCTGCGCCTATTAGACGATTACATCGCCACACTGCGGGAGATGCGAGATTATCTCGAAGCCGAAGACAGCGAAAGCCTATCGGCGCTGCTCAAAGAAGCCGCTCGTGCCCGCACCGTATGGTGGCAACAGCGTCAAAAAGGGGATTGGGAGGCCACACCGCCTCCTGAGATCCCAAGTAGCGGGCAGTTTTTCGCACGTTTATTTGGGCTGGGCGGGAAACCCTCTAAAAAAGGGTAGTTCTTTATCCTTCAATCTGAATCGCATGCTCAGGGCACTCTTCTGCCGCCTGATGCACCAGATCTTGGAGATGCCATGGGATGGGTTCGAGGATGACTTGGGCGTGCGGAGCGCCATCCAGGCTGAAAACCTCAGGGGCAATCGTTTCACAGAAGCCGCAGCGAATACACCGGTTTGCATCCACAGCGACGATCATGAGCACTCCATGACGTAGAGATTCGCACGGTTTATTCAATACGATGCGCACTGGCTCCGGCGCTTGCCAAGCAGACATAGACCTCAGCCATGCGCCCGGTTTCACGCTGATAAGCCTCTTTGAGGTTGCGAACGAACGGCTCAACCCATTCCCGCTGGACCAAATTTACAGTGCACCCCCCAAAGCCGGCCCCGGTCAGGCGCGCTCCCCAACATCCCGGCTGATTAAGCGCAAACTCTACTAAAAAATCCAGTTCCGGCGTACTAACTTCGTAAAGATCGCGCAACGAACGGTGTCCCTCTTTCATATACCGCCCAAACAGAGCCACATCGCCTTGCTTCAGCGCCTTCACCGCTGCTTCAACCCGCGCAATTTCTTCCACCACATGCTGGGCACGGCGGCGCACCACCTCCGGTAAAAGATGGGCTAGCCGTATAAAATCGTCCACGCTGACATCACGCAGTGCTTGAATCCCGGGCAAATGGGGCTTGAGTCGTTCAACCGCCTCTTCACAGGCCAAACGACGTTCGTTATAGGCCGAAGTTGCCAGCGATCGCCGTACCCCCGAATCCGCAATCACCAACATCACATTCGCCGGCAGTGGTACGGCCTCGTACGTTAAGTCACGTACATCAAAACATAACGCGTGGCCGGCAATCCCATGAACCGAGGCAAATTGATCCATCAGGCCGCAGTTAACACCCACGTATTTGTTTTCCGCCTGTTGGCACAAGCGGGCCAAATCCATCGGTCGAAGCGCCCACCCTCCAATGACGTTCCATAGAGTGGCAAAAGCCACTTCAACCGCGGCTGAAGACGAAAGCCCTGCTCCCACCGGAACATCCGAAGTATAGGTGGCCTCAATCCCTGCTACCGGATACCCTGCCTTTAACAGCACCCACGCGACTCCCGCCGGGTAAAGTGCCCAAGATGGCAACGGGTTCCCATATGGATCTTCTCGCGCTTCCAAGGCCTCCAAGGAAAGCAAGAATTCTACCTGCTGGGAAAAATCCATGGCATACAAGATAACCCGTGGTTCATTTAGGCGCCGGGCATGGATCTTGACGTACCGATTGACTGCCGCCGGCAAGACAATGCCTTGGTTGTAATCCACGTGCTCACCCAGCAAGTTAACCCGCCCCGGCGCCGTAGAAAAAAAGCGTTCCATGATCTCTCAGAAATGGCCAAGTTTAACTAGTCCACAAAAAGGGGCAGATGATGAAGCGCCACAATTCCCTTCCAGCGCTCTCGGTCACCCTCCGTACAGATAGCGGCTTCCACCGCTACGATAGCCCCCGCTTGTGCCATTAAGTTGCGCATCCCTTCCAGGGTTGATCCGGTGCTGACAACATCATCCAACAGCAACACCTTTTTTCCCTTCAGCATGGCGCGATCTTTTTCGTCCAAATAGAGGGTTTGTGGAACACCCGTTGTGATTGAAACCGTTTCTGAGTGTAACGCCTCGCCCATATAAAATTTATACGCCTTTCGCAGCACAATGTAGGGCTTATCCAGCTCGAGCGAAAGCGCATGGGCTAAGGGGATGCTTTTGGACTCGGCGGTGACGATCACATCAAAATCATACTCCCTAAGGCGCTCACCCAGGGCTTTGGCACTGGCCTGCACCAACGCTGTATCTCCTAGGATATTGAGGATCGCGATCTTCAGGCCGGGTTTGACCTCAAAAAGCGGCAAGTCGCGTTTCAGACCGGCTAGTTCAACGGTATAGACGGGACGCGATTTGGACATAATGTACAACTCTCCTTGTTAACGGTTGAGAAGACGAACGATGATATTTAGAACGATGGTCAAGACCAGACTGAGAACCACCGATGCCAGCAAGGGAAAGATGCAGGTAAGGCCAGAGGTTTCAATTTTGATTGTCCCCGGCAAGTTTGACAACGAGGGGATCTTGGCCAACCCCCACACAATACCCCCAACGATGATCAAAACCACGCCCGCAAGCACTAAAAAACGGCCCACAAGTTCCAATCCCTGCATTGCTCATCTCCTCACGGGCTGTATTTTACCGCAAAATCGCCCATTCACAGCCGACGTTGGGCGATAACTTTCACCCAACTTGACCCGCCCCATAACCGCGCATATAATGCTTTCGTGTAAATCCTACACTTATTATCACCGCGCCCCCAAAGGAGTAGCCGCTATGAGCATTTTCGATGGACAGCGATTGACCAATGCCACGTTCAAACTTGATATTGAACGCATGCGCCGTGGTTGGTACACGGATAAATACTTTGTCAATATCGCTTACATGCTCACCCGCCTTTCCGAGATGGGCTATACCTACCAGGGAAAAGCCCACCGCCTCCCCGAAGGCATCAGTCCCGAAGGAGTAAAGTGCGGCGACATCGAGGTTGAAATGCAGTGGTTCACCCGCCGCCCGGGGCGCACCATTGTGGTCGGGGTGGATAAAGCCCTAACCATGCTTCGCCATTGCACCGGTTACTGGGAAGGTGATCAATTCGTCAATACTGCCGATCAACTTGAAGTTTGGGCAGTTCACGACGGTGCCGTCGTCCATGGCAATGGCGATCCGATGAATGCGCAGCCGGTCATGAAAGTGCGTGGACGCTACCGCGATTTCGCTATTTTAGAGACCCCCACGCTAGGCATCTTAACCCGCGCCAGCCGTATTGCCACGAATGTCTACGAAACATTAATCGCCGCCCGCGGTAAACCGGTGCTCTTCTTCCCGGCACGCTTTGATTTGCACGAGGTTCAGGCTGCTGATGGATACGCTTATCAAATCGCGGTGCAGCGTTATAACATGGATTACGGCAGTACCTTGGGGCCCTTTGTCTCCACCGACGCTCAAGGCGATTGGTGGGGCGGCTCCGGGGGCGGAACGGTCGCCCACGCCGCGATTGCCTCCTTCCTCGGGGATACTGCAGAAGCCATGCTCGCCTTCGCTCAGGTATTGCCGGTTAACATCCCACGCATCGCGTTGGTGGATTTTAACAACGACTGTGTTACGGATTCCCTGGCCGTTTGCCGTGCCATGTTCGAACGTTATTATCGTTTGCTTGAAGAAGGCAACGAAGCCGAAGCACGCCGTTATATCTTATATGGCGTGCGTCTGGATACCGGCGGCAACTTACGTGACCGCAGTGTGCCACCGCTGGGTGATCCCAGCCTGGATTTAGGGGTTACCCCGCGTTTGGTCTTTAATGTCCGTCAAGCCCTAGATACTCAATGGGAAACTTGGGATATTCCGCCCAAATGGCGTGATGAAGCCCGAAAATACTGCCAACGGGTAAAGATTGTGGTTTCGGGTGGCTTTAACCCCGAAAAAATTAGCCGCTTTGAAAAACTTCATGTCCCCGTGGATATCTATGCAGTCGGCTCCGCCCTTTTCGATAACCACGGCCCAACCGTGACCGATTTCACAGCGGATGTCGTGCGGGTCAAAGTGCATGGGCAATGGGTGGACATGGCTAAAGTAGGACGCCGTCCGTTGGACAACCCCGACCTAGAACGGGTTTGGTGAGGTCTTTTCCTAACCCTTGCGAAGCGCCAAAGCCACCCAATCCCCACTGGTGCGTTGCTCCAGTGGGGTTAAATTTTTTGTCCTTGCCACATTTTCAATCTCTGCGGCTTGCTCTTGGAGCAGCCCTGAGAGAATCAAGATCCCCTCCGGTATTACCAAATCCGCCAGACCATCTTCAAAAAGTGCTTTGATCACCGGCGCCAAGATGTTTGCCAAAACTAGGGGAGCACGACGCAGACTAAATCGTCCCTGCAGGATCTCACGTACTGATCCCAGACCCACCTCGATCTGGGCTGCCACATTATTGAGATGAGCATTTTCCTCGGTAGCACGCACAGCCGCCTGATCAATATCTACGGCCAGCGCCCGAGTTGCTCCGAGTTTAACCGCAGCAATGGCTAAGATGCCCGAACCACATCCAACATCTATCACCTCTTGACCGGGGTGTAAGTAATGTTCTAAGAGTTCCAGGGATAACTGGGTGCTGGGATGGGTTCCGGTGCCGAATGCCATGCTGGGATCAATCCGTACTACCACTCGCCCCTGGGCATTAAACTCTGCCCACGGCGGTGCCACGAGCAACCGCGTCCCGATCGGAAGAGGATGGTAGTGCTGTTTCCAGGCTTCCATCCAATCCTGATCCTCAACCCAGCGATAGGTTGGGGATGGCAGTGGTTGGATCTGGCCAAGATGCCAGAGAGCTTCTTCCAAACGTTGACGCACTTCCTCAAGATTGGCATCAGCCACCAGATACCCAAATACCTTAACCGGACCCACCGGTTGACCTTCGATTTCATAAGCATCATAGGTAACCGCTTGCTCCATGGCTACCCCGCCCTGTGTGGTGAAGCGCGCCAGCACCTCGGCGACTGCCTCAGCCAATTCTTCGTCTACAATCAAAGAGACTTCCAACCAGCGCGGTTCAGCCACCTAAAACCTCCTTGAGTAAGTCGAGGAAAGACTTCTCCTGAGGGTGGGGTTCTGTGCCCATGGTTTTGGCTAATTTCTCAAACAACTCCCGCTGCTCTGCCGTTAGACGGGTGGGAATCTCCACATTGACGATCACCAACTGGTCGCCGCGACCATTCCCGCGTAAGTGGGGCACACCCTTGCCTTTGAGACGGAAGATCTTTCCAGGCTGTGTTCCCGGTGGAATGGTCAACTTGGCTTTTCCATCTACTGTTGGCACCTCAATCTCAGCCCCTAGCACAGCCTGAGGAATATTGATGTTTAAATCGAGCAGGATGTCATCATCTTTGCGTCGGAAATACTTGTGCTCTTTAACGCGAATCTCAATATACAGGTTGCCATTAGGACCACCGTAGACTCCGGGTTGTCCTTCACCCGCCAATCGGATTTGAGTGCCATTATCTACCCCCGCAGGAATGCGCACCGTTTTGCGCACCGTGCGCCGCTCCAGACCACGCCCACGGCATTGATGGCAAGGCGTCTGAATGACCTCACCACTGCCATTGCAGGTTGGGCAGGTAATGACCTGCACAAGTGATCCCAGAAAGGTCTGACGGGTCTGGCGTACCTCCCCACGCCCTCCACAGGTGGGGCATCGCGAGGGTGAGGTTCCCGGCTCGGCCCCGCTTCCATGACACACGCTACACGTCTCATCGCGGGTAATTTCAATCTCTTTTTCGGTACCAAAGATGGCTTCCTCAAACTCAAGCCATACGGTGGTATGTAAATCGGCACCGCGGCGAGGAGTACGGCGTTGGCGCCGCGTGCTCCCGCCCATGCCGAACCCGAAAAACTCCTCAAAGAGATCGGCAAAGTCAATGGTGGTGAAATCGGGCATACCGCCCATCCCACTCACGCCGGCGTGCCCGTAGCGGTCATACGCCGCCCGCTTTTCGGGGTCTGAGAGCACGCTGTAAGCCTCATTGATTTCCTTAAAAACATTTTCCGCGTCCGGCGATTTATTGACATCAGGATGGTATTTACGCGCCAGACTGCGAAACGCGGCCTTAATTTCATCCAGCGTTGCGTCGCGGCTTACCCCTAAAACCTCGTAATAGTCACGTGGT